>JAFEHB010000790.1_pt1 | contig 17406 bp, 10 predicted proteins | sample 9267121 | NCBI WGS metagenome assembly JAFEHB01 (sample SAMN17103336, study PRJNA684904) | human gut metagenome | isolation source: diarrhea sample from child under the age of five | host: Homo sapiens | place: South Africa: Mafikeng, Mafikeng Provincial Hospital | collected 2019-09 | reverse complement strand
GCGCTCTAACCACCTGAGCTACAGGCCCATATCCCCAAGACGCTCATATATAATACCATAAATATTCATCTTTGCAAGTACTTTTTTACTTTTTTTCTAAAAATTTTTCTCTTTTCCTGATAATACACACGCATAATTGTGGAAACCAATAGGATTCCCAAAGCCAAAACACCCGCAACACTCAATGTTTGAAGCCCCATATTTAGTGTGTTCTGAGCATCTCCACGAATGGCCGCAAGCATCGTACGATACATACCGCCTCCAGGAACTAATGGAATCAATGCACAAACTAAAAATGTTGTGACTGGCGTCTTACATTGTCGTGCCAATATTTCTGAAGCTAAGGCTAAACCTAAAGCCCCATAAAAATTGGATAATATTTCAGAACAATCTAAATACAGTCCCACCTTGTAACAGACACCTCCAATGGCACCTACAACTCCGGCAAACCATAAATTTCTTCCTTTAATATTAAATAGGAAACCAAACCCTAAACTAGCAAGGAATGAAGAGATTCCTGCTTTTAAAATCACATATACCATAATTCATTCCCCTATATCCAAAAATACATCACAAAACCAGCCCCTACCGCAATGGCAATAGCACACAAAAAGGCATCTACCGCTCTTGCGACGCCAGAAACATAATCTCCTGCAATCGTATCACGAATCGCATTGGTAATCGCAAGTCCAGGCACTAGAAGCATAAAGCTAGAAATAACCATAATATCCACATTCGTCTGTGGTAATACTTGATGGATCAATTGCGCACTCAGTGCTGCAGATCCTGCCGATATCGCATTATTCAAGAAAGAATTTAGTTTGTGTTTTGACAAGAAACAACTGATACAACGAATCAAAATTCCAATAAAAAAGGACATCACAATTTCTAATAAAGTCCCATTAAAGAACATTCCAAATCCAGCAGCGCCAACCGCACCAAAAAGCATTGTCTCTTTAAATGTATAGTGGGACATCCCCTTAATTCGATCCAATTCATTAGCTAACTCATCCACTGATATTGGATTTGAACAAATTTTTCTAGAAAGCGTATTAATTTGATCAATACGATTCAAATCTACCTCTCCCGTGTGTACCCTGCAAATACGCGTCATTGTCTGATTGTCATACGTCAAAGAAAACATGATACCTGTTAAAGTCACATAGCTATCCGCATATTCAATGCCTTCAAAGCAACGACACATTCTGACCATTGTTTCTTCGACACGATTGACTTCCGCACCACTCTCCACTAACATCTTTCCGGCTTCAATAATTGTATTTAATAACTTCTCAATATTCATAACAAGATTATAACAAAAAATAAGCAGAAAAACTGCTTATTAATCAGGAATCTCCACTGTAATTTTGTCAAGTTCTTGAGACACATTTAAAGCGTGGTCATTAATACGCTCAAAGTCTGTAAAAATACGTGACAACATCATGCTGACTTCACTTGAACATTTCTTTTGTTTTAAAGCTTGAATCTGCGCTTCACGCCAACTTGATACAAGTGAATCAATCACATCATCTTTACGTTCTGCCTCTTCTACATCATCCAAATCATTCTTCATATCCACGCATAACTTCTTCATGTGCTCTACAATTTCAATTTCAGATATCGTCATATCTCCTTGAAGACGTTTTGTCGCCTGATGATTCATATTCACGGCATAATCACTAATACGCTCAATGTCCACTAACATCAAATAATAGCTAGACAAGGCTTGAGAAATATTCACATTCAAGTTTGGCGTAGCCAAAGCCGTACTAATATATTCACTAATGACTTTATCCAAGTAATTGACTGTATCCTCTCTTTTGTAGATTTGTTCATCTATCTTATCACTAAACTGCAACAATTGATCAAAAGCCTGATTTACATTCTCATACGCAAGCTCTAACATGTGCATTGTTTCATCATTGATTTGTTTCACTGAAATAGCTGCACCACCAATCATCTTCTTAGATTTAGGAAGCGGTTGTAAATACATCAAGCGATCATCTTCTGTTTCTTTATTTTCAACCGGTAAAATGTGTTGTGCAAACGCAGCCAAGTATGTTCCAAATGGAAGCAACAAGATTGTTGTACAAACATTAAATATAGTATGCATATTCGCAATCTGTGCAGTCGCATTGTATGGCGTTAAATGAATAACCCAAGATACCAATGGTGTAAACATACATACAATTGTAAAGATCGTTGTACCAATGATATTAAAGCTCAAGTGAATGGCGGTAGCCTGCTTAGCCTCACGACTTGTTCCAATTGAGGCAAGAACAGCCGTAATACAAGTACCAATATTCTGTCCAAACAATACATATACAGCTCCATCCAAACCAATAACACCACTGGCTGCCAATGCCTGTAAAATACCGACTGAAGCTGAGCTCGATTGAATCAAAGCCGTAAATCCTGCACCCACCAAAATACCTACTAATGGATTTGAGAAGTGTGTGACTAATTCAACAAATTCTTTTGATTCTCTTAATGGCATCATAGCTGTACTCATCATATTCATACCAATAAAAAGAATACCCAAACCTGCAATGATCTGTCCAATATCGGTTGCCTTGGCACTCTTTGTAAACATAATCAATGCCACACCCATAAAGGCAACTAATGGAGCAATGGCACTTACATCTAACGCAATCAACTGACCCGTAATGGTTGTACCAACGTTAGCCCCCATAATAATCCATACGGCTTGTTGTAAAGTCATCATCTGTGCGTTGACAAACCCAACGACCATAACTGTTGTTGCACTCGAACTTTGAATAACCGCCGTAACAAGTGCACCTACAATGACGCCTAAAAATCGATTTGAAGTTAATTTCTCTAAAATTTGTTTTAAACGATCTCCAGCCGCAGCTTCAAGACCATTTCCCATCATCTGCATTCCATATAGGAATAAAGCTAATCCACCCAATAAAGACAATATATTTGTTGTTGTCATATTTTCCACCTTTTCATATTTTCGTATTTAATATAAATTTAAACGCAAATTCATACTATCTTTACAATGTTAAATCTATGTAAAATTTATTTAACATTTAGTATAATGAACCCAACAAAAGGAGAATTTTATGCCAACAATCATAGAAAACAGAAGGAATTTACACCAAATTCCAGAAATTGAACTTACCACACAAAAGACAGCACAATATATTGAAAACGTATTAGACTTATATGACTGCACCATTGAGCATCCCATCCTAAATAGTGTGACTGCCTTTTTTGACAACAAGAAAGAAAAGACAATCGTATTCCGCTCAGATATGGATGCTCTTCCTATGGAAGAAAACACAGACCTGGAATTTAAAAGCACCAATGGATGTATGCACGCATGCGGACACGACGGACATATGGCTATGGTTCTAGAATTAGCGAAATACGCTAAGGAAAGTGACTACAACGTCTTACTATTATTCCAGCCAGGCGAAGAAAAGCCAGGCGGAGCCAAACCTATCATTGAATCTGGATTCTTCAAGAAATTTAACATTGTAGCCATCTATGGAACACACATCTATCCAGAACTTGAAAAAGGCAAAGTTTATACGCGTCCTAATGAAATGATGGCAGGCGGATGTGAGTTTGAACTTTTAGTAAAAGGAAAAGCAAGTCATGCAGCCCAACCTCAAAATGGAATCAACGCATTAACGGCTTGTGTAGAAATCCTACAGAAGTCTTTAGAACAAGAAGAAAAGACATTCGACAACAATACATTCCACCTATTACACTTTGGCACTTTCCATTCTGGTTCAGCCTTCAATATCATTGCCGATCAAGCTCATGTTCGAGGTTCTATTCGTTATTATGATCCAAAAGTATTTGATCAAATCGTTGATATCATCAATCAAAACATGAATAACGCAGTAAAAAAATATAAGGTTCAAGTCAACTTCAAAGTCAACCATCATTATCCTCCTGTATTAAATAGTGAAGAATTATTCTACACCCTATACAACATAAATTTAGTAAACAAATTAGAAAACCCTGTACTTATCAGCGAAGACTTTGGTTACTACAGAAATGTAGCCCCATCTATCTTCTTCTTTTTAGGTACTGGAGACACCATTCCATTACACTCAAATAAGTTCACTTTTGATGAAGACATCTTAGATAAGGGTGTAGAACTCTATAAGAAACTATTAACGACAAAAGTCGATTAGGTTCAAATAAACCCGATGAACCCGATTAACAGTAAAGGAGTAGCACGAGGCTACTCCTTTTGTGTTATTAACTTTTATTAAGCTTGTTGTGCTTCTTCTTCGTCTTCATCATCGTCAACGTTTTTCCATTTACGTCCTACGAAGAATACTACGATTTGTACTAATCCAATAACAACCATCCAAATTGTCCATTGATCTGTCCAAGTCCAAGGAAGACTTAAGTCTTCAGTCACTAGGAAGAATACAACAGATACGATTGCGATTAGAACTGCAAGTACGCGAGTAAATAATCCACGTTTCTTTTCTTGTTCTTTAGATTCATCATCGTCAGTTGTTTGTTGTTTTGTTTCATCATCATCTTCTTCGTCATCATCTTCAGATTTATGACGTTTACTAATCAACAATAATAATCCGAATAATACTGTTAAGATTGCACAAATCAAGTTGATTAATGCCCAATAGTACTGAGGTGATGCCTTAGGCGTATACTCTTCTTCAACCTTTTCTTCTTTCTTAGGTTCAGCCTTAGGAGTTGTCTCTTTTTCAACTGTTTCAACAGGAGTAGTTACCTGAGGAGCACTTGGAGTACGAACAGTCGTACTTGGAGTACTACTTGGTGTACTAGGTGTTGCTGGAGTTACAGGAGCCGGAGCCGCTGTAATTGTTAATGTACCAACAACCTTAGTAATGTTGTAGTTAGAAGCTAATGTATTTTCATTCAATTTGTATTCAAATGAGTTAGCACTATTTCCAACCTCTGTTTGAGATCCAGTTACCTCATATGAAGCACCTTCACCCTCTACAAATCCATCACCACTTACTGTGATTGATGTACTTGTTAATGCACTACCATCATATACCTTACTTACTGTAGCACTTGTCAATGTTACAGAACGCTTAGTAATCTTGTAAGTCTTAGCGAATGATCCTGTGTAGTTTCCTAATCCAGCAACCTTAATTGTTACTGTACCAGCATTTACTAAATCTGAACTGTAAGTTACTGAGTAATCTGTTCCAGCCACTAATTCTTTACCAGTCTTAGTATCTGTTACTGTTAATACTTCTTTATGTTCCTTACCATCATACTTAGAATCACTTGGTTCACTTACTGTAATACCAGTCTTGTCTGACTCAGGAGTATCCTTATCATCAGGAACAATTGACTTAGCTTTAACTGTCAATTCACCAATAGATTCCTTAGCCAATGTGTAGTTAGTAGCCTTTGCAGACTTCCATACTAATTCATAAGTATTCTTAGAAGTACCAACTTCAGTCTGACTACCAGTTGTAGTAAATTCTACTGTTTCACCAGAAACAATACCCTCTACCTTACCACCAGCTGTCAATGCAGTACCAGAATAAGTCTTAGTTGCACTATCTGTAGTTACTGTATATTCCTTAGGAGTTACTTTATAAGAACGTTTAACTGTTCCACTATAGTTACCTTTACCAGTAATAGTTACATCGATTGTTCCTACATCTTTGAAGTTCTTAGTTGCGTATTCTACTGTGTAATCTGTACCAGCTTTTAATTTCTTATCAGCCTTATCCGTTACTGTAGGAGACCACTTGTGTTCATTACCATCATATACTGAATCACTTGGTTTATTAACCTTAGCACCTGTATAGTCTGGATTTGGTTTTTCTGGATCTGTACCTGGATCAATTGATTGACTTGTGATTGTCAATGTTCCAGTTGCGTAAGTTACTGAGTAGTTGCCTTGTAGTTTATCACCTTTTACTGTGATTTCATACTTACCAACATCTTCTCCAGCTTTTCTTGACAATTTGTAATCAACTGTATCATTTCCAAGAGTTCCATCTACTTTTGCTGTCAACTTAGGATCTGTTTCTCCAAATACCTTTGATTTATTGTCCGCTGTTACTGTCACACTCTTAGGAGTGATCTTATAAGTACGTGTTACTGTTCCAGTGTAGTTACCAATACCTGTAATAGTTACATCGATCGTTCCTACATCTTTGAAGTTCTTAGTTGAGTATTCTACTGTGTAATCTGTACCAGCTTCTAATTTCTTATCAGCCTTATCCGTTACTGTAGGGATCCACTTGTGTTCCTTACCATCATAAACTTCATCACTTGGACTATTAACCTTAGCACCTGTATAGTCTGGATTTGGTTTTTCTGGATCTGTACCTGGATTAATTGATTGAGCTCTAATACTTAACTTACCTTCATCTTTATCGATTGTGTAGTTACCAGCTTTATAGTTATTTTCCTTAGTGAATGTGATTGTATTTGTGACTTCACCTTCACTTACAGTTGTTACTGATCCAGTAGCTTTGATATCACTTACTTCACCTTCAACGAAGCCATCACCACTTACTTTTACAGCTGGTTTAGTTAATGCTGTTCCATCATATGGCTTAGAAGCTGTTTCACTCTTCAACGTTACTTTACGAGGTTTAATCTTATAAGTAACTGTGAATTCACCTGAATAGTTTCCTTTGCCAGTTACAGTTATTGTTACTGTTCCAGCATTTGTTACATCTGAACTATAAGATAATAAGTAATCATCTTTGTTTAATGTCTTACCAGTCTTAGTATCTTCAATAACTGGTTCTTTCTTTTGTTCATTACCACTGTACGTAGTATCCTTAGGAGCAGTTACCTTAATACCAGTTTTCTTCTCTTCTGGTGTTTTAGGTTCATCAGGAATGATAGATTTCTTGTCGATCTTCAACCATCCGTCTGTTACTTTGAATGTTACTGCGAAGTTCGCATTCTTGTTTTCGAAGCTGTCTTTTGTTAAGCCCATCTGATATGTGCCAGCGTTTGTTCCTTTGGCTTCCGCTTTCGCATCTGCTTTCAATCCAAAGTCTGCATCTGTATAAAGATTGTTGGTCTTTTCAGATGTATAGCCTGTCACTGACTTTTCAGTTCCAGTATATTTCTCAGTCTTTGTGTTTCCTGTGATTGTTACTGTGACTGCTGCTGGATTGATTGTTAATGATCCATCTTTTACGACTACTTTGATATTCTTGTAGTTATTTGATGTGACTGTGAAACTGTCTTCTGTTAAGCCCATCTGATACGTCTTAGCGTCTGTTCCTTTGGCTTTTGCTTTCGCAGTTGCTTTCAACTCTACATTAACTTCTGAGTCCTTAGCTCCTTCGACTGCTGTTGTATAGCCTGTCACTGACTTTTCAGTTCCAGTATATGTCTCAGTCTTTTTGTTTCCTGTGATTGTTACTGTGACTTTGGCTTCATTCTGGTCGATCTTCAACCATCCGTCTGTTACTTCGAATGTTACTGCGAAGTTTGCATTCTTGTTTTTGAAGCTGTCTTTTGTTAAGCCCATCTGATATGTGCCAGCGTTTGTTCCTTTGGCTTCCGCTTTCGCATCTGCTTTCAATCCAAAGTCTGCATCTGTATAAAGATTGTTGGTCTTTTCAGATGTATAGCCTGTCACTGACTTTTCAGTTCCAGTATATTTCTCAGTCTTTGTGTTTCCTGTGATTGTTACTGTGACTGCTGCTGGATTGATTGTTAGTCCCTCTGTAGCTTCTAATTTTCCAGTATAGTTATCACTAGATACTCTTACTTTAACAGTTTTGCTATCAGAAACATTTGTTGCTGTGATTGTACTTGGATCTGTTGTCCATGTTTTTCCATCTATACTGTACTCAATTTTTAAATCAGTAGGAATAGGACTAGCTGTTTTACCACTTACTGTTGCTGTTCCTGCTGTATATGTTTTTCCATCATATGGCTTTATTACATCTGTAGGTGTTAGTGTAATAAAATCTGCTATTTTTTGTTCTTGCCAATTTGCCGTTAATGTTACATTTCCGTTTGGCATTGTAAAAGTATCACCACTATTAATAGTTGTTGTACCATCAAGTCCTTCTACTGTCCAACCTGTGAATTTATAACCTTTACGTGTAGGAACTTCCTTTACAACAACAGTTGTATCAACATTATGTTTTTCTGTTGCTGAAGTTGAACCATCACTAAATTGGCCACCAGCTAGATTATACTTTACTTGATATCCAGCAACATACTTCGCATAGTAGTTAACACTTCCTGTAACCTTAGCTGGGAAGCTTGGTGCTGGAGTTGTTAAACTCTGATCTGTATACCAACCAGAGAATGTATAAGTTACACCATCCACTGTTTTAGTTGTTGGAAACTTCTTACTTGTAACATCACTAGGTTGTGTTGTAGATTCATCTTTCACCAAATAATTCTTAGAACCTAACATTTCATATTTTGTTCCATTCGCATCAAATAGCCAATATTTAACCAATGCAACGCTCTTACATTTAATATTAACATTACAATCCAAGTGCATGTCTGGGGTTGTTCCATTATCCTTTGAAATCTTTGCTGGAACAAGTGTAATTTCTTCTACATCATCTTTAGTAATAGTTACTTTCAATTCTTTTTCAATAGAAGCCTTATATGCATCAAATATTAAATTCCATGCATTATTACTTCTTGGAACTACATTCGTACCATTTAAATCTGTAGGCCATGATAAAACACGTTGGTCGACATTATCAAAGCAGTTTTTATTTCCTGTCCATGTCGCACCTTCTACATTGACAACAGCTGTTCCAAGTGAACTTGGTCCCCACTGATCCGAACCATTTGAATTTGCATCTTTTGTAGGATCTTTCAAATAATAAACTAATGCTTCTCTTTTATTACCACTTGAAGGACTTTCATTCTTCACTACCTCAATAGTCTTTGTTGCAGATAACGTATTCTTATCTGCTCCCTGAACACTTGCTGTAATAGTTGCTGATCCTTGGCGGTTTCCTGTAACTAGTCCATTCTCATCAACAGATAAAATCTGTTCATTTGATGAAGTCCAAGTCACTTTACCGTTCGCACCTTCAGGTGTAAGATTTGCTGTTAGCTGTGTAGTCTGGAACTGCTTAACTGTATCAGCTCCACTGATTGAAATACCAGTTGGTGTTACTGCAGCCGTTACATTAATAGTGTATGTCTTAGTGCCTCGTTTTGACCCTCCCATAAAACTACTATATGTATATGTATCTGTTACTGTTGCTGTTCCAACGCCTTCTCCAGTTACAGTAATACTTGAGCCTGATTTGCTACTTAAATTAACAATGTTTTTCTTATTAACTGTCCATTTATGTTGATGATTGTAACCCCAATCTTCCACATCACTTGAATCTAATGTTGCTTTTTCGCCAACTTTTAATTCTATCGAATTATTCGCAACTGTTGCTATATCATCCTCAGAATCAGAATCATCTTCCTTTTCACCAGATAAATTAGCTGTTTCAACCTTTTTATCTTTGCTTTCGTTTTGAGTAGCTGTGCTCTTATAAACAAGAGTTAAACTTGTCATGTCACTAGTTACTGTTAAACCAGAAGCTTTAACTTGATCCTTAGTGATTTTGTTTTCTTTGTTACCATTCACAAATGCATATTCAAATTCAAATGCTTCATGACCTTCTTTGAATACATTTGTATCTTGATCCAATCTGTAACCAACATCATAAGTAGCTGTTACAGATTCCATCAAATCGGTATCATCTTCTTTTACATAAGAAACCTTAACCTCTGCTTGTTCAACAGGCTGTGGTTGTGGTTGTGCTTCTTCTGCTGCAGGCTGCTCTTCCTCTACTGCAGGTTGTTGTTGTCCTTCTTCCTGTTGTTGAGGAGTTTCTTCTTCAGTTGTTGGCACTTCCTCTTGCTCTTGTGGTGCAGTCGTTGTCGTTTCCTCTTGTTGTTGAGGTTCAACCGGTTCTTCCACCGCATTTACATAATAAGAGTCTGCTAAACCAAACTGAACTGCCATCGCAAATGATAATACGATTGCCGCCGCCTTTTTTAAGTTTTTCAGCATACAAATTCCTCCTTTTGTTTTTGTTAAAATTGATAACCCTTTCATCATCCTGGTTATAGTATAGGCTTTACCAGGTTATAGACTGGTTATAATATTAGAAAAACATCTTTTTTTTTAAGAAATTTTGCATAAAAAAAGGCCTATTGTCTTTATGACAATAAACCCACTTATTTTCCTGAACTTCCTAACTTTCCGGCCATTCTTTCCGACTCCATTGACTGAAGTTCTTCAAATGAAATTTCTTCACTTTCTAACTGAGGCATTCTTAATAAAACACCCTGACAAATTGCCTTTTCATAAGGATATATAATCGCATCCTCATTATATTCTGCATCTGCCTTTTTAATAACCACACGCTTTGTATTTAAATTTGTGACCGGAGCCATATATTCACCACGATAACCAGAATCAATGACACCACTTCTTTGCGCAATACCCTTTGTTCCTGTAGAACCACGCTCTTTTAAAATCATAACGAACTCAGGATCAAATGCACTCGCAACACCTAATGGTACTAACTTTGTTTCATGAGGCTCAATCACCATATAATCTTCTTCAAAACAAGGATATAAATCATACCCTGCATCTTCATAACGCTTTTGCGGAACCTTTGCATCCGGCTTAACCTTTGCCCAATATAATTTATTCATCGACAAAACTCCTTCTTATATATTTCAATCAATTGTTCTAGCGAAAACCTCGCATTGGCACTTGAAGTCGAAGGACAATATACCGTTTCAATATCCGGAAAATACTTCTTCATCGTATTGTAGCTTGTCCTTCCATTACAAATAACCTTCTCAATATTCTTATATGTATTCAATAATTTTGGAATATCATTAGGCTCTATATCCTTGATTTCACTATCCGCACTCATCTTTCTTATACACGAATGACAAATATCCCAAAGTGCAATATGCGATACTTTTAATAATTCTATCTTATCGCTTTCTTGATAGATTTCTTCTAATATCTTCCAAAACCGGTTGGTCTTATTCGCATAATACATCTGTTCCTTTAGACTCATCACACTTGGCATAGAATCCAAAACCAATATTCTAGAATCCTCAAATACAATCGGATTCAATCCAACTATTCGCTTACACATGTACCGTAAACATCATAAGATTTGGCATCTGTGATCTTCACCTTCACAAAAGTACCCAATTCCAATGGTTCATCACTTGTAAAGATGACTTGACCATCCACTTCATCCGGTGCATCCGCAGCACTTCTTCCACGATAACGATCCACCAAACCTTCTTTTTCCTCAACAAGAACCTCAATGACCTTACCAATCTTTTCCTGGTTCTTTTCCTTTGAAATCTCTTCCTGAACAGCCATCAATCTTGCCAAACGCTCATTTTGAACTTCTTCATCAATCTGACCATCCATATCATATGCTGGTGTATCCTCTTCCTTTGAATACGTAAAGGCACCCATACGATCCCACTTAATTTCCTTAATGAAATCAACTAGTTCTTCAAACTCTTCTTCTGTTTCTGTAGGGAAACCAACAATCATAGTTGTACGCAAAGTCGCATTTGGAAACATTGTATGAATCTTATCTACAACCTTTAAGACATCCTCTTTTGGACCTCTACGATTCATTAATTTCAACAAACGATTGTTCGCATGCTGCATAGGAATATCAAAATAAGGAACGATCTTCTCACTTTCACTCATAGCCTGCAATACATCATCCACAATTTCATCCGGATACATATACAGAACACGAATCCAATGAAGACCCTCTACTTTAGATACTTGACGCAATAATTCAGGAAGCATCAACTTCCCATAATTATCCAAACCATACTTCGTTGTATCTTGGGCTATTAAAGTTAATTCCTTCACTCCAATACTTGCCAAATAGTTGACCTCTTCCATGATATCCTCAATTGTACGAGACTTTTGATCTCCACGAATCAAAGGAATTGCACAATACGCACAACGATTCGAACAACCATCACTGATTTTTACATAAGCCTGCCAAGGATTTCCTGTAATCACACGTTCTGCCTTATCCAATAATGTATCTGAACCTAATAGCTTCTGTAGCTGACTAGCCAAAGTATCATACTCACGAATCGGGATAACCGCATCAATTTCAGGAATCTCTTCCCTTAATGTATCTGTATATCTTTGTGCCAAACAACCACACACAATCAACTTCTCTAAGTTTCTCTCTTTATACTTCGCCATCTTGAAAATCGTATTGATACTCTCCTCTTTGGCACTCTCAATAAAACCACAAGTATTCACAATAATAGCCTGTGCATCCTTAGGATTGGCCACAATTTCATGGCCACCCCTCTTGATCATACTCATGATCTGTTCAGAATCCACTAAGTTTTTACAACATCCCAATGATACAAAACCTATTTTCATTCTTCATCTTCTCCTTTTCGATGATAAATCATACGACCTTCTAACGCAAAGACACGAGGCCCAAAATGACCTGGCTGCGTTGTATCCAAACTTTGCTTCATCATATACATACGCGCATCCAGATTATCCAATAAAGTTAATACTTCGGCTTCTGGAATCATAGGAAGGACAGGAGATCCAAACTCCATCTTTCCATGGTGTGCCAAAATCATATGTTTCAACAACAAAACGCACTCTTTATCGTTTACACCCAGCTTTTCAGCCACACGATCCAAACGATTATTCATAATACTAATGTGCCCCAACAAATTCCCTTCATTTGTATATTCAGGAAGAACCGGACCACTCAACTCATCAATCTTTCCAACATCATGCATCAAGATACCCGCAATCAATAATCCCTTATCCAAGAATGGATATTGACGACAAATATCTAGTCCTACACGCGCCATACTAATTGAATGATAGGCAAGTCCTCCCACAAAATTATGGTGATTTCTTGTGGCAGCCGGATATGTATAGAATAAATCCTTCGTTTCTTCTAATACTTCTTCAACCACACAATATAGATTTGAGTCCGTGATCTCATTCATCAAAGTCTTTACTTCCTCTTCCATTTCCGTACGAGACATAGGCGCTAATCTTACATAATCCGAAATATCTTCACCTTCTAAGACCACCATTTTTCTCACTCTTAACTGAACGGCATTTCTATGAATGATCGAATCTCCAAATACCTCAACAATCTGACCCGCCTTATACTGCTCAATCTGCTCATTCGTTAAATTCCAAAATTTCGCATCCAATACACCCGTTGCATCCTCTAAAATCAAAGACAAATAAGGTGTATCCTTCACGGTTTTTCCCTTGTCACACTTTGAAATCAAACACTTAATATTTACTTTTTGTTCCTGAGTAATCTCATTAATTCTCATTCACTTTCCCCTTCCAAAACCTCTTTTATAGCTGATATATTAAATCCTTTACGAACACAATACGTCTGAATCTTCTGATTACGCTTAGGCTGATCAAACGTCGCATATAAACGCTTCGCTTTCGCAATCGTTCTTTGTAGTGCCTCATCATCATTTTCATCCAATTCAATCGACTCCGACACTTGTTTCGCCAATTCAAACGAATATCCCTTCGTCACTAACTTATTCACTAGCGTCTGCCTTTGCATGCGGCTCGACTGCTCTTTTAGCGAATGCGCTAAACGACGAGCCAATTTGATCGCATTACTACGCTCTGTTTCCACATCCAAACTTGCCAAAGCATCCTCAATTACATCATCCGCGATGCCTGCTCTTTTTAGCTTTTGACAAATCTGCATTTTAGGCTGACCATACGAATGCCAAGCCTGCGCCTTATCAAAGGCATACTCCTTATCGTCGATCCAATGACGTTCCATAAATTCATGAATAATATCCAAAGCCTGATCTTCATCTAGACCCAAATATTTCTTTCCATATTGCACCATTTGATACGACGTATAATCATTTGAGAAAACACGCTTCTTCATTAACTCAAACGCCTTATAGAATAACTGCATATCCAAATAGTTGTCAATCAAATATGCATCTAACATTGTATCCTTTGTGATCTTTAAGTCAAAGAAATCATCCGTTGGAATCATTACTTTGACTGGTTCATTATCACAATCACGCATTACCGTTAAACGAACAAAATCATCCACCATACGAATGCGCTCCACATGATAGGCACGCTTATAATCATCAATCGCCTGATTATAAACACTCAAAGCCTTATGCGCAAACATACTCTCTGTATAAGGCGCTGTTTTAGAAATACAATACGCTCTTAATGCATCTCTTTCTTCTTTGGATTTACTAAAGAAAACATCCCACTTTTGACTTAGCTCATTGGCATCATCAAAATAATATCCAGACTTGCCTTCATCCACCAAATCCTTCAACACCTCATCACGACGACCAAACACTAATAGGCCACTCGCTAAAGCCTCAATATATGTCATCCCTTGTGTTTCCGATAAACTAGCGGATACAAAACAATCGAAAGCCGCATAATAATAGGCAATATTTTCCTTAGGAATCTTACCCGTAAAATGCACACGATCTTCAACATTATACTTCTTAGCCAAATCCTGGTAATACTCCATATCCGTACCACCACCCACAATGACTAAGTGTAAATGTGGATCTGCATTCTTACTAATCGCCTCAATCGGAATTTCGATTGCCTTCTCTTTGGCAATACGCCCTACAAAGACCACAATACGATCTTCACTTGTAAAACCTAACTCTTCACGAATACTTTGAACTCTATTTTCATCTAAATTTTTACGATCATACTCCGACAAATCCAAACCTGTCGGAACAATATAAATAGGTGCTATTACACCATACTGCAATAAAGCCTGCTTCGTCTTTTCACTCGGCGCAATCACTGCCTGCGAACCATTGGCCATGACACGAGAAAAAGTACGAATCATACTCTTCCCTAATTTTTCAACCGAATCAAAATCAAGCGGATTAAAATAATGCGTATAATCCTCATACATCGTATGATACGTATACACAATAGGAATGTGCAAAGCCTTGGCCATCTGACGACCAAACATACCTACACCTGCCTCTGTCTGAATATGAATCACATCCAAATCCATTCTTTCAATGTAGGCATCCGCACTAAACTGTAGTGGACTCGACATCTTATACCCATAAAACTTCTTAATTTCAAGACCCGGCAAACGAAGAATATGACCATCCTCATCTTCTACAATCTTTGTCCCCTTATGATTCGTAATAATAAATACCGTATGCCCCAGTTCTTCTAAAGCGTGTTTAAGGGTTGCCACACTTGAAACAACCCCATTAATATCCGGTAAATATGCATCTGTAAATAGTCCGATTCGCATATACTACATCCCTTCTAAATTGATCTTACTCTCTTTTCTCTCATAATGATTCTTCACAAACACAAATAAAATTCCACCTATAATCAGCACTATGTGATACGTAGAAAAACGCCACAATACTAAAACGGCACCCGTTAAATTTTTCATCATGCCACTAAACAACAATGAAAAGACAACTTCCGTACCCCCACTTGCGCCGGGAATTGGAATAAAACTATTGGCCATCGTTACAAAACTAGATAGAGCCATGACATCAATAAACTCATTCATCTTCAATGGAATATGTAGGGCTAGTGCAATCACAAATGGCAATGAATAATAGAGTGATAAACGCACCACATTAATACATACACAAAGTAAGATACTCTTCTTATCTTTTGCGAGCACCTTAATTTCACGAGTAAAACTCGTGACTTGTAGAGTCCAAGAATCCAATGTCTTTTCTGGATTCTTTAAAACATGTAGCTTCGTTAATACCTTAACTAAAATACGCGAAAGCTTGATATAAATACTAGGAAATAACGCAATTGTATATAACGCTACAACAACCACTGCATTGATGATATAGCCCAACAAGATAATATTGAACCATGCGGATTGAGCACTGTAATACGCAAAACGCAAGAGAAACAGAATCGAAACATAAATCATCATTGTCGTCTGATAAATAATGAAATCAGCCCACAACAAGCTGGCTCCATCACTCACTTTGATTCCTTGCTTCTTCATAATGTAGGCCTGAACAAACTGTCCACCCGTACTACTCGGAGTAATCCCCGAAAAGAAAGAACCAATAAAGGCCACAAGAATCCCTTTACCCGGCGTATAATGATCCGTATACTTTCTACCTAATACGTAGTATACAAATCCCCAGACTGCCGTAAAAAGAACACCCCACAATAAGACTATGACAAGGCTTAACAGATTCATTTGTGAAATGCACTTTAAAACCTGATGAAAATTATCCTTTAACGCAAACCACAGGGCAAATCCCGTTAAAGCAAGAATAAGTAACAGATTTAGTGCGTACTTCTGTTTTTTCATAAAAACCCCTATTTTTTCTTGTTTAATAATTCCTCTTGTTTATCCTTATAAGCACTCAAATAGAATTCTCTCCACATATTCAATACGTGTTCTTTCGAATAGAATTCACTCAATAAACGACTCTCATTTTGATACTTCGCATATACATCTGAATCATTTTTCAATTTTAACAGACAATTTTTAAAACCCTCATTATCATCGGCATGCATATAACGATCAAATAAGATATCTTTATATAAATCCAAATCGCGAAGCACCAATGGAACATGTAAGTTCACCGCTTCTAAAATCGTCATTGGAAATAATTCATTATAGCTTGGCACAAAAAGCACATTCGCCATATTATATAGATCCACCATTTCTTCTCTAGGAACAATCCCTAAGAATTTACAGTTTTCAGGTGGATTTTCCTGTAACTTCTTCAATTCCTCATATCCATCGGTAATACGACCAAAAGAAAAGCCTCCAGCCCATACGAATTGGACGTCTGGCATTTGTTTGGCAACATTCACAAAATCAAGTACACCCTTACGCGTTTGTACCTGTCCTGCACCCAATACCACAAAAGCATCCTTGTCTACACCATACTTTTTACGAATGGCAGCACACGCCTCATCGGATTTACGATAAAATTTTTCCTTAGATACATAGTTAGGAATATAGTAAATTCTTTCTCGATCAATACCATATTCGACTAACGCATCAATAAAACTTGGATTTACAACGACCAAGCGATCCGCACTCTTATAGAATTGAATCAAATAAGAACGAAATACATTCAATAAAGGTGCTGGAATTTTTAAGCTACCTTCTAAAGTATCCGGTAAAAAATGACAATAGGCAATGTTAGCGGCTCTATGATTTTGCATCTTCACATAGAAAGTAGGATCTACTGTATGGAAATGCTGAATATCTGGTGTTTTGATCCAGTTGTTGATACCCACTTCAAAGATATCGCTAGCTCCTTCTTTAATTAGATTGACCTGTTCTTCATAGGCACTACCTACACCTTGGCCATCCACTTTATCTGCACTTGAATACATTATAATTCGTATTT
>JAFEHB010000780.1_pt1 | contig 17406 bp, 15 predicted proteins | sample 9267121 | NCBI WGS metagenome assembly JAFEHB01 (sample SAMN17103336, study PRJNA684904) | human gut metagenome | isolation source: diarrhea sample from child under the age of five | host: Homo sapiens | place: South Africa: Mafikeng, Mafikeng Provincial Hospital | collected 2019-09 | reverse complement strand
CAGGCACAGTAGATGGAGTAGAAGTAACTTCAGAAAGTTTGGACGCAGTGGTAGATATTTACTATCGAGCAGATGAACCAGTAATAGTAGAAGAATCAGAAGAAGTGACAGATGATCCAACTCCAGAAACTTCTACAACTAGTCCAACTCCAAAAAACATCACAAACGCAAAAGGAAAGACAGCTACACCTGAATTAAAAAATATGGATACTAAGTCTAAGGCCTTTCAAAATAAACTTCCACAAACTGGAAATAAAGTAGGGACCATTTACTCGATTATTGGATTACTTTTGACGTCTATTCTTGGAGTATGGGAGATTATTCGAAAACGTTAAAAAATTGATGTGATATATTAAGTAACAAAATTTTTTCTTAAAATAGTTATAATAGATGGCACTAAGCTCAATATTAACGAGATTTAGTGCCGTCTTTTTATGAACTACTAGAAAGTATAAAAAACTAAACAGTTAAATGTTATTATGTGTAGTGTTAATTAATAAAATTTTTAGAGGTGAAATCGTATTCTATGGAAAATAATATTATAATTCGTTTGGAAAATAAAGAAGAATGGAAACAAGTAGAGAATCTTACAAGAGAAGCTTTTTGGAATAAATATCATCCTGGATGTTCTGAACATTATATTCTTCATAAATTTAGAAAACGTTCTGATTTTGTAAAAGAATTGGATTATGTTGTTGAAAAAGATGGAGAAGTGATTGCCAATATTATGTATTGTAATTCTAAAATACAATGTGATAATGGGGATTTTGTTTTAGTTATGACATTTGGTCCTGTTAGTGTGTTACCAAAATATCAAGGGAAAGGGTATGGTAGTAAATTGATTAAATTTACAATGGGTAAAGCAAAAAAACTTGGTTGTGGTGCATTAGCAATTACTGGAGATCCAAAGTATTATCGAAAATTTGGATTTGTAAGTGGACATTCTATGAATATTTACTATGATCCTTTTCCTCGAAATGAAGAAATTCCATTTTTCATGGTAAAAGAATTACAATCAGGTTATCTTTCTGGAGTAATTGGTACTTTTAATGAAAGATCTATCAGGTAATTATCCGGTAGATCTTTTATTTAAATTTAGAAAAAATTATACAAGAAATTCATGTTAAATTACGTGATAACTCTTAATAGAATTATGTCTTTATCCTAACTTAACCTAAAACTATCGTTTCTTAACGGTTAAATTAGGGATTCTGGGAACACAGTAAATTTGCCAGTCTAACTTTTCACTAAATTGTTAGAGGTCACTGTTTTGTTACCATAGCGTATTCCGTACCGTAATGAGCGATAAAATAACGCAGCGTCAAACTTGATAAAAATCTAGTTTGACGCTGTTATATTAATTAAATGGATCCCAAGTATATTTAGCGCGTTGACCACCGATCAATTTAGGACGTGAACGCAAGAATGTGACATGAGCTTTGCCAATTTCAGTAACACTTGTTCTAACGGGAATTTGTACAAATTTTACATGCATACCAATAGAAGTATCTCCAATATCCATACCAGCTTTTGCAGTGATATGTTCAACTTCTACTGGATTATCAAAAGCTTCAAATGCTGCGATTTGACCAGCTCCACCAGCATGTAGAGACGGATAAACTGTGACAATTTCCAAATTATTCTTTTCAGCAACACTTTCTTCAACAACTAAAGCACGGTTCAAATGTTCACAACCTTGAACTGCAAGATGTACACCTATTTCTTTAAGGCGATCATTGATTGTATTTACGACTGTGCGACCGATATCAATATTTGAATGTTTACCAATATGTTGTCCTTGTATTTCACTAGTACTCATACCTAGTACAAAAATATCATCTTTTTTTAAATTAGCTTGTTCAAGCAACTCATTAAGTGCTTGTAAAGTTTTTTCTTTGATTTCAGTTAATTCCATTTTCTCACCACCAATAATTGCTATATGTCCTATTATAACGCAAGTTTGAAAAAAATATTATTCAATAGATTGCATACTATATATAGTGTGATATTTTATTTTTTGGCACTATATATTGTATTAGATAGAGTTAACGTGTAATATATATAGTATAAAATAATGGAAAGGGAAATGTGCTATGTTGGATTTAAAAATAGATAAAAATAATATAAAAATAATAAAAGAAGTACCAAGTTACTTCGTTAAAAGAGATGGAGCAAAATTTTCCTTTGCTTTATATAAATTAAAATTAGTACTAAATGCAATGGATTTATCGGGTAAGATCCAAGAAAATGTAATTAGTGGAATACTAAATAAATTAGTAGGAAAAGACGAAGTAAGTGCACAGGAAGTAGCAACTGCTTTTGTAGATACGTTAAAAGAGCTAGGTTTAGATGATAAAGCTCAAGCTTACATAGAATATCGTAAACAAAATGAAGAAAAATGGGAAGAACAAACAAATCCAACAGAAAGACTAGCTAGACTTCAAGGAAAGGATCCAAGTTTAGTTCACGAAAATGCTAATAAGGATAGTAAAGTTTTTAATACGCAACGTGATTTAACAGCCGGAACTGTTGGAAAGACACTAGGTTTGAAGATGATGCCTGAACATGTTGCTAAGGCTCATTTACGTGGTGATATTCATTATCATGACTTGGACTACACACCATGGAGTCCCATGACTAATTGTTGCTTAATTGACTTTAAAGAAATGTTGACCCATGGATTTAAGATTGGTAATGCAGAAGTGGAAAGCCCTCATTCTATTCAAACTGCAACAGCACAAATGGCACAAATCATCGCCAACGTTGCTTCTTCTCAATATGGTGGTTGTTCTGCTGATAGAATTGATGAAGTTTTAGCACCATTTGCGATGAAGAATTATCACAAGCACTTGAAGGAAAGTGAAGAATTTATCACTGATGAGGATAAAATCAAGGCTTTTGCAGTTAAAAGGACTAAAAAAGATATTTATGATGCGATGCAAGCATTAGAGTATGAGATTAATACACTATTTTCATCACAAGGTCAAACACCATTTACTACTTTAGGTTTTGGCTTGGGAACGTCATGGGTTGAAAGAGAAATTCAAAAATCAATTTTGAGAATTAGAATTGCTGGATTGGGTAAAGAAAAGAGAACTGCTATTTTTCCAAAGTTGGTTTTCACAATCAAGAAAGGTGTAAATTTGAAGCCTGAAGATCCTAACTACGACATCAAAGAATTGGCAGTTGAATGTGCTACTAAGAGAATGTATCCTGATGTTTTAATGTACGACAAGATTAAAGAGTTAACAGGTAGTTTCAAAGCGCCAATGGGTTGTCGCTCATTCTTGCAAGGTTGGAAGGATGAAAATGGTCAAGAAGTTAACTCTGGACGGATGAATTTAGGGGTAGTAACAGTTAATTTACCAAGAATAGCTTTAAAAGCTAATGGAGATAAAGATCTATTTTGGCAAATTTTTGATGAGGAAATGCAAGTTGCTAAATCCGCATTAGTTTTCAAGGTTAAACGAGTATTGGATGCTAGTCCTGAAAATGCACCTATTTTGTATCAATTTGGTGCTTTCGGCAAGAGATTAAAACCAGATGGAAATGTAGATGAACTTTTCAAAAATGGTAGAGCAACAGTTTCTCTAGGGTACATTGGTTTGTATGAAGTCGGAACAAGTTTCTATGGTCCTGATTGGGAAAATAATCAAGAAGCTCATGACTTTACTTTACAAATTGTTAAAGAGCTAAACTTAAGATGCAAAGCTTGGTCTAAGGAATATAATTATCACTTTAGTGTTTATTCAACTCCAAGTGAATCATTGACAGATCGTTTCTGCAAATTAGATACAGAAAGATTTGGTAAGGTAAAGGATATTACAGACAAAGAATACTATACAAATAGCTTCCACTATGATGTAAGAAAGCATCCATCTCCATTTGAAAAATTGACTTTTGAAATGGATTATCCTAAGTATGCTTCTGGTGGATTCATCCATTACTGCGAGTATCCTAACTTGAGACAAAACCCTAAGGCACTCGAGGCTGTGTGGGACTGGGCTTATGATAAGATAGGTTATTTAGGAACTAATACTCCAATTGATAAATGTTATAAGTGTGGATTCCAGGGTGAATTTAAACCAACAGCACGTGGTTTTGAATGTCCTAAGTGTGGTAATCATGATCCTAAGACATGTGATTGTGTAAAGAGAACTTGTGGTTACTTAGGTAATCCTCTACAAAGACCAATGGTACATGGTCGTCACGTTGAAATAGCATCACGTGCTAAAAATTTAATGAATGGAATGGCAGAAGATGAACAATAATGATTCGATTCGTATAAGTGTTGGTGGAGATACAGTCTTTGTTAATAAGGATGATTTTAAAGTAGGTAATAGAGAATCAAAAAATAAGCAAAGAAGACGAAAAAGAGGCCCTCGTAATCCACAACCTAAAGAATGGTTAGCAAGTAATTTAAGTCAAATGAAGATTGCAGATTATAAACCATTTAATTTTGTTGATGGTGAAGGGATTAGATGTAGTTTATATGTCAGTGGATGTATGTTTGCTTGCCCAGGTTGCTATAATAAAGCTGCTCAGAATTTTAATTATGGAACCCCATATACCCAAGAACTTGAAGATCGAATTATTAAAGATTTAGGCGAGAGCTATTGTCAAGGATTAACTTTATTAGGTGGAGAACCATTTTTAAATACACAGGTTTGTTTGAGATTAGTCAAAAGAATAAGAAAAGAGTATGGTCATGAAAAAGATATCTGGTCTTGGTCAGGATATACTTGGGATGAATTGATGAAAGAATCTGAAGATAAGTTAGAATTATTATATAATTTAGATATTTTAGTTGATGGTAGATTTGAACAAGATTTGATGGATTTAACTTTGCAATTTAGAGGAAGTTCTAATCAAAGGATTATTGATGTACAAAAGTCACTTAAAGAAGGTCAAGTTGTAATTTGGGATAGATTGACTAAATAAATAAAAACTTAACTTTTATATAAGTATATATATATAGGTATTTGAGACTAAAAATATTTGATATAATTACATTAATATAAACATGATAATTGTTTACAAAAAGTTAATTAATATTTTTTGTAAAAGATATTTATTTTTTGAACAATATGTAGTAAAATAAATATGTGGTTAATTATATTGTAGTACATTGAGGTAGGTCCTTAATTTAGAAAAGAGGCGTTTCATAGATGGTTACACTTTATACATCACCAAGTTGCACATCTTGTCGTAAGGCTCGTGCATGGCTAGAAGAACATAATATTCCATTTGAAGAAAGAAATATTTTTTCTAACCCTTTAAATGTTGATGAAATTAAACAAATTTTACAAATGACAGAAGATGGAACTGAAGAAATTATTTCTAAACGTTCTAAGATTTTTCAAGATTTAGATATTGATTTAGATGAATTACCATTACAAAAACTTTATACATTAATTCAAAAGAATCCTGGTTTGCTTAGAAGACCTATCATGATGGATAGTAAGAGACTTCAAGTTGGATATAATGAAGACGAGATTAGAAGATTCTTACCAAGAGATGTTAGAGCTTTAGAATTGCAAAGAGCACAAGCATTAGTGGATTTGTAAGAATTAGTTAATAGTGGAAAAATGACAAATTGTGTTTTTAAGGAAACATGATTTGTCATTTTTTATCATTTTATACTTACTTTTTATTAGTAAAATAAAAATATATGTGCTACAATTTGGTTGAATTTAAACTGGAAAGTGAGGATATTAAATGCAAGAATTTAAAAATATAGTCATTGGATTTGGAAAAGGTGGAAAAACTTTAGCCAAGAATTTAGCTGCTAAAGGTGAATCAGTCTTAGTAGTGGAGAAATCTAAGAAAATGTATGGTGGAACATGTATTAATATTGCTTGTTTACCATCAAAAAATTTGATCATTAATGCTCAACGTGGAATTAAATTTGAAGATGCTGTCAAGCAAAAAGATGAAATGACAACAGCTTTAAGAAATAAGAATTATCATATGGTCGCAGATGAAGAAACGGCAACAGTTTTAGATGGAACAGCTAAATTTGTTGATAACCATACGATTGAAATTGTTTTGGACAGTGGTGAAAAGACTAAAATTAAGGGTGAAAGAATCTTTATCAATACTGGAGCTACTCCGATAATTCCACAAGTTAAAGGTTTGAAAGAAAGTAAGTATATTTTAGATTCAACAGCAGCTATGGATCAAAATTCTTTACCAAATGAATTAGTAATTTTAGGTGCTGGTTATATTGGTATGGAATTTGCTTCAATGTTTGCTCGTTATGGTGCTAAAGTAACAGTTTTAGACACTAACGAAAAATTCTTAAAGCGTGAAGATGATGATATATCAGAAATGATTTTTAATGACTTAATTCAAGATGGTATTGAATTTAATTTGGGAGTAAAAGTTGTAGAAGTTAGAGATCTATCTGATAAAGTGGAAATTGTTTACGAAATTAATGGTCAAAAAAGAACTGTTAAAGCAGATAAATTATTGGTAGCAACTGGAAGAAAGCCAGTAACTGAAGGTCTAGGATTAGAAAATACTGATATTAAACTAGATGAACGTGGGGCAATTAAAGTTGATGATTATTTAAGAACAACTGCAGAAAATGTATGGGCAATTGGTGATGTCAAAGGTGGACCTCAATTTACTTACATTTCTCTAGATGACTTTAGAATCATTTTTGACCAACTTTATGGAAAAGGTGAAAGAAAAGTTAGTGATAGAAAGTTAGTTCCTTATAGTGTCTTCACTACACCAGCACTATCTAGAGTTGGTTTAAATGAAGTGGAAGCTAAAAATAAGGGAATTGAGTATAAGCTATTTAAATTGGCAGCTACTTCCATTCCAAAGGCTAAAGTAATAGGAAATACTCGTGGAATGTATAAAATCTTAGTAAATCCAGATACAAAAGAAATTTTAGGTGCGACAATTTACGGTGAAGAATCATATGAAGTCATTAATTTAATTGCATTGGCGATGAAAGCTAAGTTACCATATACAATGTTAAGAAATCAAATTTACACTCATCCCACAATGTCAGAAGCATTAAATGATGTATTAAAAGGTTAATTGAATAACAAAAAAGTCCTACTTTAATCGGCTATAAGATTAAAGTAGGACTTTTTGACTAACGGATAAAGCCTAATTTAGCCATTAATACTTTATACCAAACTTGTTTAGATTTATCTTTGACAACTTCTTTTTCACTCTTAATAGCATTCTTTAATGGCAATAAATACTTCTTGTACAATCTATTGTTTGAAATCCAGTTATGGAATCTAGGAGAAAACTTAGACGTAAAGTAAATTGATAAAAGAAAGAATGGTACTTGAGGGATTACTGGTAAAGCTAGACCGACTAATCCTAAGACAAAAAAGAAAATTGCAAGTACTAACCAAATTCCTCTTAAAACAAAACGCATAAAATGTCTCCTTTGCTATCATTTACAAAAAGTATAGCACAAAATAATGATAAAGTGGTTAAAGATTATTTTAAGAAAATTTATTAATTTGTGCAAAACAGAACAAATTATTTTTTGTTAAAACGAATATTCATAATTAACTTCTTAGATTATAAATGCTTTATTTATAAGTGTTTTTAGACTACATATAAAAATATTTTATAGAGTCTATAATATTTGACTATATGAATATGTGAATTGTATCATTAATGTTGAAAGTGATTTCTTAATATTTACTTAAGGAGTGGATTAATTATGTCAGAATTTCGCATTGAAGAAGATACATTAGGAGAAGTAAAGATTCCTAAGACTGCACTCTGGGGACCACAAACAGAACGTAGTCGTAACAATTTTCCAACTGGACGCTTTATGCCAATTGAAATAATTCGTGCTTTACTTCAAATTAAAAAGGCAGCTGCACAGTCAAATATGGAATTAAACCAGATTAGTGAAGCAAAGGGAAAGTTAATTGTTGAAAGTATCGATACTTTACTTGCTTTAAGTGATGAAGATCTTCGTAAAGATTTTCCATTAAAAGTTTATCAAACAGGTTCTGGTACTCAAACAAATATGAACTGTAATGAAGTAGTAGCTCATCAAGCTGCAAAATTAAATCCTGAACTTGAAATTTTACCTAACGATGATGTTAATAAAGGCCAAAGTTCTAATGATATTTTCCCAACAGCAATGAACATTGTAGCTGCAGATGCAGTAGCTAAGTTGGAAGAATCTGCACAACACTTGATTGATGAATTAAAGAAAAAACAAGAAAAATATTGGAGAGTAGTTAAGATCGGACGTACTCATTTACAAGATGCTACACCATTAACTTTTGGTCAAGAAGTATCTGGCTGGGTATCAGCTCTAGAACATGATCTTGAATACTTAAAACAATTAGACGGTACACTTTTAGAATTAGCAATGGGTGGTACTGCAGTAGGAACAGGTTTGAATGCTGCTCCTGGATTTGCTGATGTAATTGCTGAAAAAGTTGGTAAAGTATACGGACATGAATTTACAGCTAAAAGCAATAAATTCTATGGATTATCCCATCACTCTAACTTAAATGTAGTGCATGGAGCAATGAAGACTTTAGCAGATGACTTGATGAAAATTGCTAACGACGTTCGTTTCTTAGCTTCAGGTCCACGTGCAGGATATGATGAATTGAATATCCCAGCAAATGAACCAGGATCTTCCATCATGCCAGGTAAAGTAAACCCAACTCAAGCAGAAGCAATTACTATGGCTGCAGTTCGTGTTACAGGTAATGACGTTGTAGTTGGTATGGCTTCTTCCCAAGGTAATTTTGAAATGAATGTTTACAAGCCAGTATTAATTGAAGCATTCTTGGAATCAGCTGATTTATTAGCAGGAACAATGAGAGGTTTCGCAGATAAGATGATTAGTGGCTTAACTGTTAATGAAACTCGTATGAAAGAATTAGTAGACAATTCCTTAATGACAGTTACTGCTCTATCTCCACATATTGGATACCATGACAGTGCTAAGATTGCTCAAAAGGCAGATAAAGAAGGAACAACTTTGCGTGAAGCTGCAATTGCATCAGGTAAGGTAACTCCTGAACAATTTGATGAATGGGTAGATCCATTGAAGATGACAAATATCGATCGATAAACTTTTAGGAGGATATATAATGGCTGAAAAATTTATTTTTGAACCATGGAATATTTCAAAATTACAAAGTAGCTATGATGTTGTGATCGTAGGTTCTGGTAGTACAGGCTTAACAGCAGCTATTCAAGCACATGAGTTAGGTTTGAAGCCAGTTGTTTTAGAAAAAATGGAAAAATTTGGTGGTAATACCAATCGGGCTTCTTCAGGTATGAATGCTGCTGAAACTAACATCCAATTACATCATGGAATTGTTGATAATATGGATGACTTTTATAAGGAAACTTATAAAGGTGGTGGAAAGTTAAATGATCCAGAATTATTAAAATATTTCACTAGTCATTCAGCTCTTGCAATCGACTGGCTAAAAGATCATGGAATTGAATTAGACGAACTAACTTTCACTGGTGGTATGAGTAAAATGAGAACTCATCGCCCATCTAGCATGGCACCAATTGGAGCTTTCTTGATAAAGAACCTATTAAAGATTGCTCAAGATGAAAATTTACCAGTTTTCAATAATGTAACTGTTACAAAAGTTAATAAAGAAAATGGTCGAGTAAATGGTGTGACTGTAAAAACTAGCGAAGGTGAAAAAGTAATTAATGCCAAAACAGTATTATTAGCTACAGGTGGTTTTGGTGCTGCTCAAGATATTATCAAGAAATATCGTCCAGATTTAGCTAGCTACAAGACAACTAACCATCCCGGAGCTACTGGAGATGGCATTAAGTTAGCTGAAGAATTAGGTGCCCAAGTTGTACAAATGAATTTAATTCAAGTGCATCCAACTGTACAACAAGATACACCACATGCCTTCTTAATTGGTGAAGCTGTTCGTGGTGAAGGTGGTATTTTAGTAAATGGTGAAGGACAACGTTTTGTAAATGAACTTAATACAAGAAAAGTTGTTTCTAACGCTATTACTGCTTTACCAGAACACAGTGCATACTTGATTTTCGATAAAGATATTCGCAGTCGAGTAAAGGCTATTGAATTCTATGATAGTATCGGCTTGGTAGAACATGGATCTGATTTAAAAGAATTAGCAGAAAAGATTAATGTTCCTGCATATAAATTAGAAACAACAGTTAACAACTGGAATCAAATGGTTGCTGCTGGTAAAGATACTGATTTTGATCGTAAAACAGGAATGGAAAGAAAGATTAGTGAAGCTCCATACTACGCTATTCATATTGCACCTGCTATCCATTACACAATGGGTGGAATCCATATCGACAGTCGTACAAGAGTTATAGATGGAAATGGTGATATAATTCCTGGTCTCTTAGCTGCTGGAGAAGTTGCAGGTGGTTTACACGGTAATAATCGTATCGGTGGTAACTCTATTGCAGAAACGGTTATTTTCGGTATACAAGCTGGACGCGAAGCATTTTTAGAAAAATAACAAATAAAGGTTGAGCAATAAAATCTCAACCTTTTTCTAAGGATTTGTAAATTAAGCAAATCCCCTACATAGAGAAGTTTGGAGAATTTTTTATGAAATCATTAGAAAAAGTTGATTATAAAAAGTTTATAGTCCCAGTTATAGTGGGCTTAATTATCTGGTTTGCAACTCCACTTAGACCAGTAGCGATTTCAGTTGCTGGTTGGCATATGTTTGCTTTGTTTGTTGCTACTATTATTGCATGTATTACACAACCTCTACCAATTGGTGCTGTTTCGATTATCGCTTTTGCTTTGGTGGTTTTAACAAGAACTGTACCAATGGAAAAGGCGATTGTAGGATTTGGTAATGCAAGTATTTGGTTAATTGCGATGGCATTCTTTATCGCTCGTGGTTTTATTAAAACAGGATTGGGCAGAAGAATTGCCTTGATATTTGTTAAGTTATTCGGTAAACGTACTTTAGGATTGGCTTATTCATTGATCGGGGTAGATTTGATTCTAGCACCAGCAATGCCTTCTAACACAGCACGTGCAGGTGGTATCATGTACCCAATTATTGAATCATTAGCCAAAGAATTTGACTCAGATCCTAAGAAGAAAACAGAAAGAAAAATCGGTTCATTTCTAATTTTTGCTGAATACCATGGTAATATGATTACTTCAGCAATGTTTATGACAGCGATGGCCGGAAATCCTTTAGTTCAAACTTTAGCTAAGAGTAATGGTGTGCATCTTCAATGGATGGATTGGTTCTTAGCTGGATTAGTTCCAGGTTTATTGTCATTAATTATCATTCCATTTATTATTTACAAGCTTTATCCACCTGAAATAAAAGAGACTCCAAATGCTAAGGAATGGGCAGATTCAGAATTAGAAAAAATGGGTAAAATAACAGTTCCTGAAAAAGTAATGATCGGAATCTTTATTTTCGCATTATTATTGTGGGTCTTAGGTAGTACATTAAAGATTGATGCTACTTTAACAGCCTTCATGGCACTTTCCTTATTGTTGATTACAGGTGTCTTAACTTGGAAAGATATTTTAAATGAAAGTGGTGCTTGGAACACATTGACATGGTTCTCAGTTTTAGTAATGATGGCTAGTCAATTAAATGAATTAGGCTTTATTCCTTGGTTGAGTAAAACAATTGCTGGTTCATTACATGGTATTAGTTGGTTCTTTATCTTATTGATTTTAGTTCTAGCATTCTTCTATAGCCATTACCTATTTGCATCTTCAACAGCACATATCAGTGCGATGTACGGAGCTTTGTTAGGTGTAGCTGTATCTGCTGGTGTTCCAGGAATGTTAGCAGCTTTGATGTTGGGATTCTTTGGTAATCTTTGTGCATCTACAACACACTATGCTTCAGGTCCAGCACCAGTATTATTTGGCTCTGGTTATGTAACACAATCTAAATGGTGGCAAATGAATGCCTTCTTAGGAATTATCTACATCGTTTTGTGGATGGTTGTAGGAACACTTTGGATGAAAGTTATCGGCATGTGGTAAAATACACAGTTGCTTTTAACGAAGATATAGATAAACTTAATATTAAAGAAAGGTTGATCTTTTTTGACAACCTTTTTTTATTTGAGAAATTTTGAGGTTTATACGATGAAAAATTTTGACATAGAAAAGATAAAGAAGATAACAAATCAAGGAAAACTATACTATGATTTTGACGAAGATATAGATAATGCAAGAAACCACGCTTTTAGTAATTGTCGTAAGTACAATAGTGATTATCAAATTGAAGGAAGGGCGGACAAGAATTTAATTTTAGATTTATTAGGAAATTACGGCGAAAACTTTACATTTGAACCAGGCTTTATTTGTGAATTTGGCTTTAATTTTCATGTTGAGAATAATGTTTCGATAGGTAAGGGATTTAAATTAATAGATTGTAATGATGTTTTTTTAGGAAATAATGTCCAAATCGGAAATAATGTAGGAATATTTACTTCAAAACATGCTGAAAATCCTCAGTATCGTGCAGATCACTGGGTTAAAGATCTACCAATAACGATTGGAAATAATGTTGTCATTGAAGACGATGCTGTAATTGGTGGAGGAGTTACAATTGGAGATAATGTAGTGGTTGGAAGAAATAGTGTAATTATTAAAGATGTACCAGGTAATTCTTTCATTACTGGGAATCCACCATATATAAAACCGCTTAAATAATTGGTCTTACGCACTTGAAATCGCTTTAAATAAATAATATTATATATAGTGTAACCAGTTGAAGAAACGAGAGTGAGTTTTATGAGAAAAATTATTGTAATTAATTCTGGAAGTTCTAGTTTAAAATTCAAATTATTTGAATCCCCATCTAAAAATGTTTTGGCTAGTGGCCTTATTGAACGAATAGGGTTAGATGATTCGATTATTACAATTAAATATGGAGATAAGAAAAAATATCGTGAGGTTCAAGCAATAAAAGATCATACTGTTGCGGTTGATTTATTGCTACAATTATTAAAGAAACTAGATATAGTAACTGATCTTAACGAAATTAGTGCGGTAGGTCATCGTGTAGTTGCTGGTGGTGAATATTTCAAGAAGTCTGTTCCTGTAGATGGTAATGTAATTAAGAAGATTGAAGATATTATTGAACTAGCTCCATTGCATAATCCGGCTAACTTGGTTGGTATTAAAGTTTTCAAAAAGTTACTTCCAAATGCTTTGAGTGTAGTTGCTTTTGATACAGCATTCCATCAAACATTACCAGAAGAAAACTTTATGTACAGTACACCATATGATTGGTATAAAGAATACGGTGTAAGACGTTACGGAGCACATGGTATAAGTCATCGTTATGTATCTTTACGTGCTGCAGAATTAATGGGTAAACCTGTTGAAGACTTGAAGTTAGTAACTTGTCATTTAGGTGCAGGGGCTTCAATTACTGCGGTAAAGAATGGTAAATCATTCGATACTTCAATGGGCTTTACTCCATTAACTGGTATTCAAATGGCAACACGTTCAGGTGATGTGGACGTTTCTTTAGTAGCATATATGATGAAGAAGTTAAAAGTGAAATCTGTTTCTGAAATTTTGTATATGTTGAACAAAGAGTCAGGATTTTTAGGTGTATCTGGTGTATCTTTGGATATGCGCGATGTTGAAGCAGCTGCAGCTAAAAACAATAAGAGAGCAGAATTAGCCATTAAGTTATTCTACAATGATATTGTCAAATATATTGGTCAGTATTACATGGAAATGAAGGGAATTGACGGTATCGTCTTTACAGCTGGTATTGGAGAAAATTCTCCAGAAACTCGAGAAGCAATAATGAATGAACTATCTTTCCTAGGAGTAACGATTGATAAAGAAGAAAATGCTAAACGCGGAACAGAAGGTATTGTTTCTGGAAAAGATTCAAGTATTACAGTAATGCGGATTCCAACAGATGAAGAATATATGATTTGTTGTGATGTAGAAGCATTAATGAATAAATAATAAAATTTAATTATATAAAACAATAGGATTGAGATTATGAATTTTTCAAAATCTCAATCCTATATTATTTTGCCTTTCTTAATTTAATGAAGTAATAGCCGATGATTATTAAGCCTAAGAGAATAACAATTATTGTAGTAAAAGAATCAAAAACTGTAAGAATTTTTTCCCAAGATGCTCCAAGATAGTGTCCAGAGCAAATTAAAATAGTATTCCAAATAGCTGTTCCTAAAAAGGAAAGAACAATAAATTTTTTACAATCGAAATGTGTCATTCCAGCTGGAATAGAGATTAGACTTCTAATTACAGGAACTAGTCTACCAAAAAAGATTGCTTTACTACCATGTTTTTTGAAGAAACTAATAGATTTGGCTATATCTTTATCGTTAAAGTGAAGTAATTGTCCAACTTTTCCAGATAATATTTTTTCCAGGCGTTCAGCTGAAAGTAGATGCCCAGCTAGATATAGTATTAAAGCACCTAAAACAGCGCCAATGGTAGATGCAACTATTACCCCTAGAATGTGTAATTCGCTATTTAAAGTCAAAAAACCAGCAAAGGTTAAAATAACTTCTGATGGAATAGGGGGGAAAATATTTTCAAGAGCAATCAGAAGTGCAATTGCCAAGTAACCGTATTGATTAATAAGCTCGGTAAGAACTGTTGTGTTCATGGAAACCTCCATTAGTTATTGTTTTGTCCAAATAATCCTTTTATCCAATTGGTAAATTGTGTCCACCAATTCTCAGAATTATTTGTATCAGTATTTTCGTTACTGGAGCTATCATCTACAACACTAGAAGTGTCAGAGGATGAAGTTGTATTACTTGATTCGTTAGTGTTAGTATCTGTGTCTGTGGAATTATCAGATTTTTGTCCAAAAATACCTTTTATCCAATCAGTGAATTTAGCGAACCAGCCCTTAGCTTCTTCAGCTGTTTGACCAAATTTTTCACTGTTAGCCCAATTTTTTGCTTTATTCATCAAGTTACCAGTTGAATTTTTTACATTATTAATCGTATCATCAACGGTATTTACGTAAGTTTTACTTGATGAAATAGGAGCATTTTGAAATACTACTAAAGCATTAACAATTTGTGTAATCTGAGTTTGATTAGTTGTATCGGCTATGCCACGTTTTTCTAGAGCTTTATTTAACATATCTTGGATGTCTTGTTTAGTCGCTAAGTTACTAGAATCATCTTGTTTTTGCTGAGCAATTTGTTTTGAAACATCACCTACAGCTGCCATTAATTTTCCAGGATAACTTTTATCATCTTTATTAGCATCAATAGCAGATTGAGTAGCATCTAAAACGTTATTTGCAGCAGAAGTGTTTTCAGAATTGATATTTACACCGTCAGTAGCTAAAGCTTTATAAACACCTGTTAAAGCAGATTCACCAGATACAGCGCGGTTAGCAGTAACGACAATACTTACATCAGTTACACCAGCCATTTGAGCAACCATAGCATATTGCTGAGCAGTAACCTCAGTGATATTATTTTCACCATTATAATTCTTTATATTAACTTTAACTCCAGACCCTGGATCACCAGGAGCGATAGCAACAGAACTAATCATAGCAGCGTTAGTTGTATTACTATTATTATTAATATATTTACGGTAATCGTCTGCTGTTGCCGTCATAGTTTTAAATGAAGAATCTGTTTGTAAAACATCATTTAAACTTGAGTAGATATCTGATGAGACTCCAGACCCGTAGACTACGTATGCAGAATTTAGAGTGTGTGTATTTGAGTTACTAGAATTTGAATTAGTTGTATCTGCAAATACAGAAATATTCTGTATAACAGGAACAACGGGACTAATAATAGTGGTGGCTATAATAGTTCCTGTTACAATTTTAATAATATTTTTTGATTTCATAGAAATACCCCTCCTAAATAAAGGAATAGTTTTATAATATAAATTATACCATGTATAAAAAGAAGATACCGTTTAAGAATTTGCAAACAATCTTAAATTAAAATGTAATTAATCTATTGAAATTTAGAATTATTGTCAATATTGTGTTAAACTATATGTGATAAAACGTTTTATTTTTTATTTGAGTTTATTTTGGGAGGAACTTTTTATGAAGAAGAATCGAATAAATTTCAAAGAGAAAAGAAGATATGCTATTAAAAAGGTTTCAGGGAAAACAGCATCTGTTTTTATTGGTGCGACAATCTTTGGTATAATATTAAGCTCTAACTTAAGCATAGTTAATACTAAGGCAGATACTGTGTCAAATACGACTGCTACTACTACTATTAGTAATAAACAAACTTCGGAAACATCTAATGTTGGTACTTTAAGAGACAATCAGAAAAATGAAAATAGTTCTAACGAAGCTGCAGGCTCTGTTCAAAATGTAACTTCAAATACAGAAAGTAATGTATCTGCAGAAAATAAAGCTCCTAGTACAGAAAGCGCTACACCTAAATCAGATACACCAGAAGTAGGTGCTCCTGCGGAAAGTAATGCAAATACATCTGCAGCTCCAGCAATGGGAATGGCAACAAATACCCAAGATACTACGCAAGATAAAGACAAGCAGACAAATGCGAATGAAACTACGCAAAATACTACCAATGTCGACAAAAAAGATACTGAAGTAACGCCGACTAACGACGCAACAACACCAACTACACAAAAGACAACCGCCAAGTTTACAACCGCCAAGTTTAAAGTACTGGCTGCACGACCAGTAATGAAGGTGGCAGGTACTGCTAGCTTACCGATGTCAAACCAAGACATTAAGCTGGATTCCCAGCCCATGTTAACGGAGATTACTAATAAGCCCAAGGATAACTGGGTATACAAGAACATGAAGTGGTATCCGGAGTATTCAACAGCAAAAGTAAAGGAAATCTTGCAAAACCACACTACCAACGATGAGAGCGGGAGATACTACTTTGCCGGTGCTGCTAACTATAATGAATCTTACCATGTTGTCTATTTGTTGGCCCGCTCAAATAATTTGAATGATAATAATTTATATGTAACAATTTTGCATACTGGAACGGGTAATATACAAGAAGAAGTGGTAGCACCTGGTAAATCAAAGAAGGTTGAGTATAACGGGACAGGTGGAACTACTCATGCTCCAATTTTTACTAATTATGATGGGACTAGTGTTTCAATTGATCTTGATGGGGTCGAAAAAGGCGATAAAAACACATATGGCATGGTGGTTGGTTTTGCATATGGTTACGATACCGGAATTTATGGAGAACCAGCTTCAATGGGAAATGGCTTTATGACGACTCCAATGCCAACGAAAGTGACAACTACGATTCATTATATTGATCAAGCAACGGGAGACGAAATTGCAGTGCCAAAATCTTTTGAAGGTGTTGCTTATCAGAAATACACAATTACCGGAGAGGCACCAACTATTGATGGATATACATTGAAACAATCGCCAAAGACCACAGGATATATCC
>JAFEHB010000789.1_pt1 | contig 17436 bp, 16 predicted proteins | sample 9267121 | NCBI WGS metagenome assembly JAFEHB01 (sample SAMN17103336, study PRJNA684904) | human gut metagenome | isolation source: diarrhea sample from child under the age of five | host: Homo sapiens | place: South Africa: Mafikeng, Mafikeng Provincial Hospital | collected 2019-09 | reverse complement strand
AAAAAAATCCTACTAGCAGCGGACTAGTAGGATGATTTTAATAATGAAGGAGGTGGGAATTGAACCCACTAAATAAAAATATTCTCCCAACCATTTCGGGTTTCCTTCTTAATTGATAGTTTAAGAATACCAATAAAAGAGAGCGTTGTCAAAAGAAATGCTCTAAGCGTTATTGGCATATTTTTCTTTTGTTTGATTTAAGAATTAAGTGCTATAATATAACTATTCCAAAAAAACTTTTCATAAGTTTATCCTAAGCGTCCATCTCCTAACTGGGGCGCTTTTTTCTTGACAAAAAATAATGATAGCGCTATAATAAATCATCCTGATATTTTATTTCCTTGAGCTTTCTTCATCCATGAGAAGTTCGTTATAAAATTTTTCTTAAATGCCTCTTCCCCCTTATGAGGCATTTTTTATATCAAAAAAGCACTAGCATAAGCCAGTGCCGAAACGTGATTAGAGCAAGGTATGAATAATATAGTATAGTATAAAACTAGATTAACTTGCACTAACTGTTATAATATTAACAATTTTATGAACAATTGTCAATGATATTGTGTTATAATGTAGACGGGATGATTGTGGGATTTCATCCTATTTCTAAAATTAAGCTGCTCTTCGGAGTGGCTTTTTTCAAATAAAAAAAGCTCTAGCTGGATGACTTCAAGGAGTCCAACTAGAGGATGATGAGGGTTAGTACAAATTCAGAAAAAGTTTAGTTTATGCAAAAAATAAGAAGTACTAACAATTTAAATATTATCAATTTTTCAGACAATTGTCAATTATTTATAGTAGTGTGTTATGATATATTTAGTGGACAAGAAAATGATTTCTTTTACAGTATCTTTGATAATCTGCAGTTCCGTCCACATATATCTAATATAATAACCAAGATATGTGCTGCAGATTGTCATATTTTGGTTCTTTAGCTCAGTTGGTCAGAGCTAACGGCTCATAACCGTTCGGTCGCTGGTTCGAGTCCAGCAAGAACCATAAATAAATGGAGAGTGAAAAAAAGAGGGGTAAATCTTGCTAACTCTTTTATAATAGCGTTTTAAAAACTCCCCTCGCCTCCATTGAATGGATTTTATAGAATCCTATAGTATTAGAAATCGCTCAATAGAGTGATTTTTGTTTTTCTTAATCCAATATAATCGGATAAAAAGCAGAACCATACCCAAAAAAGTATAGAAAAACTAGCGCTTTTTAGCTCGTTAAAAGTCGATGTATGCAGAGAATTTATCTTCGATATTATCTTTAGTGAATTCTGTGATATGCGTATAAACATTAATAGTAGTTTTTTAATCAGAATATCCTAATCTATATTAAACTTGTTTAAAAGTCATACCTGAATCAAAAAGGAAGCTAGCATGAATGTGTCTAAATGCGTCAATTCTGATAGGTTTAATCTCTTTTACTTTGAATATCTTAAACTGAAATTTGATGAATTAAAACAAATGGAAAATATCACGATAAAAATAACGAGTATAGTTTTTATCGTGATATTAGTTTGGTTCTTATGAGCTTAGTGCTTTTTATAGCAAATAAAATCTATTGATAAACTAATACCTGCCCTCTGAGCATTCTCCTTTTGTAAAAAATTTATTTCAGTAATGAGCTTAAAAAAGGTATAATAATTATAGTAAAAAAATCTTTTTATAGATTCATTCTTAAGTACCTCTAGCCCAGGTACTTTTTTTATTATTCATTTAATAAAAAAACTTTTTAAATAATTTTTTCCAAAAGAAATTCTTTAATAAATACTTTCAATCACCACCTATGGCGCTTTTTATGTACGCATTTTTAGTTATTGTATTGTCTTGGTTACGAAATTGGTTTATTTTTGTAATGTTTAGCTTAAAGTGATATACTCTAATCGTTGAATTATTAAAAGACACACAATATATTTGAGGATTCTTGTTTAATATATATAAATGTGATGTCTAGGAGAATATCTAGGAGGATATTATGAAAAAAATTGGTTTAGTAATTTTAGCAGCAATGGCATTGATAACAGGAGGGGTTATTAATGCACATCAAGTTTCCGCTGATACAGCACAACAGCCTTCCGAAGAAAAATTTGATACTAGAATTTTTAGAATTTACAATCCTAACACAGGTGAACACTTACTCACGCCTTCTGGTTGGGAAATAGTTGTTTTAGAGAAAGAGGGATGGAAAGCTGAAGGAGTCGCATTTTATGCTTCTCAGGTCAAACCTCCATATAGTGGCTATCCAATTGTACAACGTTTATATAATCCAAATGCAGGAGATCATCATTATACAACAAGTAATTTTGAAGTCATGAGCCTTGTTTCGGTTGGCTGGAGCAATGATGGGGAAAACTTTACATTCCCAGTTGCTAAGGCCAATACTGGTGTACCTGTTTACCGCTTATATAATCCAAATGCAAAAGTAGGTTCGCATCACTTTACAATGAGTTCTTATGAGAGAAATTATCTAATAAAAGCCGGATGGAAAAATGAGGGTATCGCATTTAACGCATATTCTGAACCGAATTATTAAAAATAACCCTGACTTCGGTCAGGGTTTTATTTTATTTTTTTATAACAATGTGGCGAAAGCAATAACTAATATACAAATGATTGTGCAAGATAAGTTATCTAGCGATTTATTAGATATCATCGTGTAAACAAAAAGTATGAGAATAATTGGGATTATACTTGCTATAATCAAATATAGCTGCTATACTTCACCAATATTTCTGTGCAGTTTATTCCGTGTTACCTATGAAATACACTAATTCATATTAAAACAACGATAAATAAGTAAAAATGAACAGATAAAGTTCTACTTACAAAGTTTGATTTAATCTAAATAAAACTAAAACTATAAATATAATGTCAGTCATCTGCTGCCATTTTTATTTTTATAATCGACCATTTTACTTGAAAATATCTATACAACTTCATATAATTGAATTATCTATGCACCAATTTCTGTCTTATAAAGTAATTTATTCTATAAGTTTTTTATTCTATAAGATATTTCAGTGTGTAGCAAGACGTTTAAATTTATTAGACGTCTTTTTATTATTCATTAAGAAAAGAAGTGTGTAATGAATTTATTCCAGTCGTCTATCACTTTAGACGCTTTTTTATAAGAAAAACCGCTAGAATTTTAAAAACTAGTGGAATTGATGTGTACCAGATCTTTTAAGTTAAAAATAAATCATGATTTCTATATTTTAGAATGGTACATTATAATTCTATCAATTCTAGCTTAAACGAATAATAAGTTTCATAAAATTAGTATGATACGATGCATGTTCTTAGACACTGTTTCTAATTTATTGATTGAGATTTTTTAAGCATTGTGATTACAAAATAATTGGAATTATAAGAAGGATAGGGAAATTCAAATACTAGTCATCAAAATATAAATTTAGTTCACAATATATTGATGAAGAAAATAAAAAACCTCTACTAGACAACAAAATAGTAGAAGAAATTATTTCAAAATTGGCCGGATTCTGATTATAAAAAGATAATGTGTAAATAGCAAATATCGTCAATAAAATAGTTTTCTTTGGCCATGATTATTATAACACTAGATAAAATATCTTGTCGTTAACAAAAGCTAACAAAAGACTCAAACTTGCTAAGAATGAGAGCCCTGTAAATGAGTAACAATAAAACTAACTCGACTAGCTTTATTAAGCTAAAAATATTTTATCACTAATATTATTACCTATTACTATTACCTATTATTAACTAATGATAGTATTCCTTAATGATATACTTTATCAATCAATGGAGGATTACCCAAGCCTGGCTGAAGGGAACGGTCTTGAAAACCGTCAGGCGTGTAAGAGCGTGCGTGGGTTCGAACCCCACATCCTCCTTAGGCAGCCAATGTATATTGGTTGTCTTATTCATCATCTTCCTATTTGAAGATTTCTTTATATGGCCCACCAATGGTGGTTTTTTCATGTTATTACTGTCCCTCAACTTCTCATCGTTGAAAGGTGGAATAGTCAACTAAGAGAAAAAATATAAATTATTATATAATATGTTAATAAAAATAAGTGGAGCATTATTATGAAAAAAGTATATTTTCTTTGTACAGGTAACTCTTGTCGTTCTCAAATTGCCGAAGGTTATGGGCATAAAATTTTGGAAGGGTGGGAGGTTCGGTCCGCAGGGATAGAAATGCATGGTTTAAACCCCCGTGCAGTTAAAGTAATGGCAGAAGAGGGAATAGATATTTCTTCTCAGAAATCTGAGCTAATTGATTTAGATTATTTTAATGAATGTGATTTGATAATTACTTTATGTGGAGATGCTCTTGATAAATGTCCGATGATTCCTAAAGGAGTTAATCACGAACACTGGGACTTACAAGACCCTGCTCGTGCGACAGGGACAGAATCAGAAATTTTGGCTGAGTTTAGAAAAACAAGAGATTTAATAAAAGGACAAGTTAAAATGATTGAAAAATGATTTATTTTATCTATTAAAAAGGAGTAAAAATGAAGTATAAAATCGGACAATTAGTAAATTTACCAGATACAAGATATAAAGGAATTATCGGTACAGTAATCGCTGAAAATAAAGCAGGAATCTTAGTTAGGTTTAACGGAAGTCAACAATTGTATTTTAAAGAAGAAGAACTTAAAGCATATAAAAAATAAATAAGTTTTAACTGATTTCGGTCAGCTTTTTATTTTCATTTATTATATAATGTTTATCGCTTTCATTTTGTTAGTGATAGTATTATAATAAAATTATAAGAATAGGTGGAGGTATTATTATGGCGAAACAGTATAAAAAAATATTAGTTCCTGTCGATGGTTCTGACCAAGCTTATAATGCGGTTCGAGAAGGAGTGATGTTAGCGCAATGGTCTGAAGCGGAGTTAATTGTATTGACCGTTAAAGATTTAGTGCGATATTATGGCATTGCTAACTACGGTATTGTTGAGACTCCAGGATTGGATAAGTTGGCAAATGATATTTTACTCAAAGTAGGCTCTATTATTCCAGCAGAATCTAAATTCAAAACGCAAATTTTATCGGGTTCTCCAAAACGAGAAATTGTTCAATATGCTAAGGAAAACGATATTGATTTAATTGTCATGGGGGCAACAGGAGCAGGAGCGTTTGATAGATTACTTGCAGGATCTACGACGAATTATGTTGTCAATCATGCACCTTGTGGTGTAACTATCGTTCAAGGATAAGAATCAGTTTATAATAAAAAGGCCTATCATTAGTGATAGTTCTTTTTATTTTTTATATCTAATTTATACTGATATAATCTAGTTGAGGAGAAATTTATGATATCACTTATTTTAATAATTATTGTAGGAATAGAGCATTTATTGTTTGGATTTATTGAGATGTTTGGAGGAACAAAGTTACAAGCTGACGCTTTTGGTTTTGATGAATCTGAATTAAAAAATAAGACATTGCAGGTTGCGCTCTCCAATCAAGGGATTTATAATCTTGGTTTTGGTTTGATGATTATAGTACTAGCCATAATGAATGCAGCTACTTCCGTTTTTATTATTGCGATGCTTTTTGTCACCTTAGTTGGAATCTATGGTGCTTTGACAGTGACGAAAAAAATATTATTTGTTCAAGCTTTACCGGCACTTGTAACTTTAATAATTCTTTTGCTATCGCTTTGAACCTAAAATTAACTTCTTTAAGGATAAAAAAGCGCTGCGATTAGCGTTTTTTTATTTCAAATTTATTTAATGGTTTAGTAAGTGACCAATAATAAATAAAATCCAGATATGAATTGGATAAAAACCATAGAAAAAATATTTTTCAAAGGCTGAAGAGCGACCACCCTTTTTGCCATTGTATAGGTAAATAAAAGGAAGAACGGTGATGATTAGGAATTCTGGGTTAAGAGAAATACTTTGCCAAAGCGACATGGAAGTCTCAAAAGAAAAGGCCTGTAGAAGAAATAAGATTGATAAAAGTAGTGTACCAATATAAAGAATCCAATCTTTTCCACTTTTACGTGATGCGTACATTAAATATGGAAGGATTAGAGCAACTAAACTTGCTTCAGTAAATATTGAGAGAGCTGAAACGAAAATGAGCGGAAAAATCAGCAATATTTTCTTCTTTTCTATAATAGTATCAAGGAGCCATACAGCACCAAAACCACAGGCTAAACTCAGAAAGATATTTGGATTAAGGATGGTAAAAAAGCTTATGGAGACATTCATGAGATAATGTATGACTAAATTTCCGAGAGCCATGACTGCTCCAGCAACTAGAAGGCGTGTTAGATATTTTTTTCGACTTCGGGTATAAAAGAACCCTTCAATCATTAGAAAAAAGAAGAGAGGGGAGACGAATCGGGATGTCATATCTAAGATAGAAAAATCGGGTATCCCAGGAAGTCCTAGAAGAACTTCTAGGTAAATATGGTCAAGTAGCATGAATATGATTGCTATTATTTTAAGTTGATAGCCAGATAAACCAAAACGTTGTTTCAAAAAAGTACCTCACAAAAATATATTTTACTTATCTATTTTAATATGGAAAATAAAAGGTATAACTTACGTTTATGTAAGGTCAGTTTTGAGGAAATACTCATTTATATTTCAGAAATAAATTGTTTGGAGTCAAGAAATCTATAAATCGCAAAACGGTAATAAAAAAGCGTTGTTTAGACGCTTAATCAAAATTGCTATGTCTTCCCCAATTTATTGCCATTAAAATAGTCACTATTGGCAGAGCGTACAACCAAACAAGTGATATCAGAGCTCCAGGTAGTAAAAAGACTAGAAAGATTTTAATTCTTTCCAGATTACTCTTTCGAAGAGTAGCACTCCCATTGTATTGTTTATAAATTATTTGACTGAAAACAATCAAACTAATCCAAGGAATTAAATAGGTTGAAACATAGGCTAAACTTGCAGTCAAAGAGTTTGGATGTTCTGCGTGTGCAACAGTTGAAAAGGGAAAGAGACAAACAATAAGTAGAATCCAATGATTAGACCAGAGAATTAACTCATCAACTTTATTTGATTTGATAAATGTCATTACATGGTGCAGTGAGTTCCAAATGGAAGCAAGGGCAACAAAAGTAGTGATATAAATAAGGAGCATAAGTAATACATTTGGTGAAAAAAGATTTCCATCTTCTGGAACTTTAAATTCTAAAACTGTTAGGGTCATTACTACGGCAAATATTCCGTCAGTAAGCGCCTCTATTCTGCTTTTATTCATACTTATAATTATAGCAAAAAAAGCTAATAAACTCTGTTATAGAAAGAGCTTATTAGCTTTTTATTGATATCTTATATAGGTGTTGTTAGTTGAATCACGAGTGACTAGATAGAAAGACCCGTCTGGCAAAACTTGATAAAGTCCCACTGTTCCACTTCCACCATTTGCAAGTATTTCATTGGAAAAGTTTAGAGAGAAGAAAAATTAGTTATTTTAGTGAGTAGATTATTTTTGTGATTAACAAAAGTTACCAATAAATGGTATTGAAAGCAAACTCGAAAATATGTAGAATTATCTTATCCAATATCTCTTAGATTTTTCAAATTTCCAAGAATTTGATTTAACAGATATAATAACCAATAGTGGCCTCTTGAAAGAGGTCATTTTTTATTTCAAAATGTGATATAATAATTGACAGAAATAGAGAGAATATAAGGATGTAATGATGGAAAATAGTTTAAATATCATTGAAAAAATGAATCCTAATCAAAAAATAAATTATGATCGTGTTTTTCAAAAAGTTCGGGAAAGTTGGGAAAGAGATTCTGTTCGTCCTAAAATTTTACTTCATAGCTGTTGCGCTCCCTGTAGCACTTATTCTTTAGAATATTTGACAAAATCAGCTGATGTGACGATTTATTTCGCTAATTCAAATATTCATCCGTCAACTGAATATACAAGAAGAAAAATGGTTCAAGAACAATTTGTAAACGATTTTAATGAACGGACAGGAAATAATGTTCAATTTATTGCTGCCGAATATGAACCAAATGTCTTTTTACAAATGGTTCGTCAAAAACATTTAGAAAATGAACCTGAGGGTGGAAAACGTTGCACCTCTTGTTTTGAAATGCGATTGGATATAGTTGCTGAGAAAGCTTTAGAACTTGGTTTTGATTATTTTGGTAGTGCTTTGACTTTATCACCAAAGAAGAATAGCCAATTAATTAATGAAATTGGTCTTGATATTCAAAAGATTTATGATGTGAATTATCTTCCAAGTGATTTTAAGAAGAATAACGGCTATAAACGTTCGGTAGAGATGTGTAAAGAATACGATGTTTATCGTCAATGTTATTGTGGATGTATTTTTGCCGCTAAAGCACAAGGGATTGATTTAAAAGAACAGAATCGAGAAGCTATTAAATTTATTAGAAATCAATCATAATCATAGATTTGTATTTAAAAAATAAGAAAATAACTTGACAAAAGAGCCCATTTTTAATAAAATGAGGGTAACTTAAATATTCCAAAGGGGAGTAGCGTCGGTAAGACCGAAACAAAGTCGTCAATTCGTGAGATTCTCACCGGCTTTGTTGACATACTTATGTATGTTTAGCAAGACCTTTGCCAGTTTTGATATCTGGCAGAGGTCTTTTTTTGTAAAACCTCTCATGATATCTGTTAGAAATAAAGGAGAATCATTATGCAGCCTTACAATCAATCCGTCAATGAAGTTTTAGAGAAAACTAAAAGTCAATTCGAAGGTTTGAGCCCAAAAGAAGTTGAAAATCGTCAAGCTAAAGATGGTTTCAATGAATTGAAAGAAAAGAAAAAAACTTCAACTTGGGAACTTTTTATTGATACTTTGAAAGACCCAATGGTTATCATCTTACTTTTAGTTGCTTTTGTCCAACTTTTCTTGGGAGAATTTGTTGAATCACTTGTTATTTTCATTGTTTTGATGATTAATTCAGTGGTCGCAGTCGTGCAAACTAAACGAGCAGAAAGTTCTCTAGATGCTTTGAGACAGATGTCGGCACCCTCAGCTAAAGTTTTACGTAATGGAGAGAAAACATCAATTCCTGCGCGTGAGCTTGTTGTTGGCGATATTGTTTCACTTGAGGCCGGTGATTTTATTCCAGCAGATGGACGTTTAATTGATGTTCAAAACTTACGTGTCGAAGAAGGAATGCTGACAGGTGAGTCTGAACCGGTTGAAAAATTTTCAGATGTCATTGAGGGAGAAGTTGCACTTGGTGACCGCAAGAATATGGTCTTCAGTTCAAGTCTTGTTGTTTATGGACGAGCAGATTTTCTTGTAACAGCAATTGCTGAGCAAACCGAGATTGGTAAAATTGCTCAAATGTTGGAAACTGCGGAAGCTAAACAAACGCCACTTCAACAAAAATTGGAAAAATTTGGTAAACAATTAGGTTGGGCAATTTTAGCGCTCTGTGCTTTAATTTTTGCTGTTCAAATTTTGAGACTCTTTACGACAAATCAAACGGCTGATATGCAAAAGGCTGTTCTTGATTCATTCATGTTTGCAGTTGCAGTTGCGGTTGCTGCAATTCCTGAAGCTCTTTCATCAGTTGTTACAATTGTTTTATCTGTTGGAACAAATAAAATGGCAAAACAGCATGCGATTATGCGTAATTTGCCAGCTGTAGAAACATTGGGTTCAACTTCGGTCATTTGTACTGACAAAACCGGAACTTTGACTCAAAACAAAATGACCGTTGTTGATTCTTTCTTGCCAACGCAAGGCAGTAAAGAACTGACAGATTTAACACAGGCAGACCAAAAATTGTTACTTAATGCAATGGTGCTTTGTAATGATTCATCATTTTCACAAGAAGGTCAAGCACTGGGTGACCCTACTGAAGTGGCTTTAATTGCTTACAGTGACAAAATCGGCTATCCATATCAAGATTTAAGAGAAAAATCACCACGTCTGGCTGAATTTCCATTTGATTCAGAACGTAAATTGATGAGTACAATTAATGATTTTGAAGGTCAGAAAACAATTTTTGTTAAAGGTGGCCCAGATGTACTCTTTAATCACTGTAATCAAGTTTTCTTGGATGGAAAAGTGCAAGAATTTACTCCTGAATTGAAAGAGAAATTTCAAGCTCAAAATGAAGCTTTCAGTCAAAAAGCGCTCCGTGTATTGGCTTATGCTTACAAACCTGTCAGTGATGATAAGACTGAACTCACACTTACTGACGAAAATGATTTGATTCTGATTGGTCTGTCAGCAATGATTGACCCACCTCGTGAAGCTGTTTATGATTCTATTGTCGAAGCAAAAAAAGCCGGCATTAAAACGATTATGATTACGGGTGACCACAAAACGACAGCACAAGCCATTGCCAAAGATATTGGTTTGATGAACGAAGGAGATATGGCGCTCACTGGTCAAGAACTTGACGCACTGACTGAGGATGAACTTCGTGAAAACTTAGAAAAGATTTCGGTTTATGCTCGTGTTTCTCCTGAAAATAAAATTCGGATTGTTCGTGCTTGGCAAAATGAGCATCAAGTAACCGCGATGACTGGTGATGGTGTAAATGATGCTCCAGCCCTGAAACAAGCTAATATTGGGATTGCAATGGGTTCAGGAACAGATGTAGCAAAAGATGCGTCAAGTATGATTTTGACTGATGATAATTTCGTATCAATTGTTTCTGCTGTATCAATTGGTCGTGTGGTTTATGATAATATCAAAAAATCAATTAGTTACCTTTTCTCTGGAAACTTAGGAGCGATTATTGCGATTGTCTTTGCTTTGGTCGTGGGCTGGGTCAATCCATTCACTGCTTTGCAACTTTTATTTATTAACTTGGTCAATGACTCTGTCCCAGCAATTGCCTTAGGGATGGAAAAAGCAGAACCAGATGTTATGGAAAAAGCTCCTCGTCAGTTAAATGAAGGAATCTTTGCCAATGGGTTAATGCGGGTTATTTTGATTCGTGGTTCATTGATTGGGATTGCGGCGATTATTTCACAATATGTTGGACAAAAAACATCACCTGAAATGGGTGTGGCTATGGCCTTTACAACTTTGATTTTGGCACGTACTTTGCAAACTTTTGCTGCACGTTCAAATTCACAAAATATTTTAAAACTTGGTTTTACAACGAATAAGTACGTTTTGATGGCTGTGACTTTCTGTCTTGCCTTATACAGCTTGACTACTCTTCCATTCCTCAGAGAAATTTTCTCAATTCCAGCTGCTTTTGGTTGGTCTCAAATGATTGTAGCAGCAGGGCTTGCCGTAATTGCTGTAATCTGTATGGAAATTCTCAAGTCAATTAAAGGTGTTTTTGAAAAACATTAAAATTTTAAAAAAAAATCACTGACAAAAATCTGTCAGTGATTTTTAAATACTTGAACTTTTATCATATTGATTTAAATGATAAGTTTCAATCATATTGATAAGTTTGTCAGCATAAGTGGGGTCTGTTGCATAGCCAGAATTTTGAACGGCTTTAGCAGCAGTTTTATAATCAGTTGCACTAAGAACCGAAGCATATTGTTTAGAATTCCATGTTGTTCCGTAAAGGAAAAGCTGGGTGTGTGCCGAAACTGAGTCAGCAAAATTTGGATAAACACGGAAAACACCTTGGACAGTGACCCACTGACCATTTTCATATTCTTGCGTAGCAAGCGAAACCTTTGGCACATCACCAGATGCTTTGACACCAAAAAGATTATGATATTTGCTTGCAAGTTCGCTTTTGCCAAAATTAGACTCAAGACAGGCCTGAGCGATGGTGATAGAAGCGAGTACCTGACTTTCTTTTTGTGATTTTTGAGCGAGTGGAGCAATTTCTTTGATGAATTTATGTTCATTAATTTCTTGAAGTTGTGCTTCAGACGGCTTTTGTGCTTGGTTATTAAAAATTTTATTATAGACTAAGATTCCTAAAATAACTAGGAAAATAAAGATGAGCTGTTTTAACAAGGATTGACGTCGATTTGGTTTTCTTCGTCGAGTTTTATATTTCATAAAAATAGTTTAACATAAAATTCAAGTTCTTGGCTTAAAAATCAATATTTGTTATACTAAAAATAGTTAAGAAGTAAGCGATAAAATTTCTGTCAGTAAAATTTTACTGACAGCCATAAATTTTTACTGACAGAATCGGTATTGTCAATAAATAATTAAATAAAAGCCATGGAGGCAATCAAATGAATTTTTATGATTTTAGTGCCGTTAAAATGAACGGCGAAACTGTTTCAATGTCTGATTTTAAAGGCAAAGTTGTAATTGTGGTTAACACTGCAAGTAAATGTGGCTTTACACCGCAATTTGAAGGACTTGAAAAGTTGTATGAAAACTATAAAGACCAAGGATTGGAAATTTTAGGTTTTCCCTGTAATCAATTTGCTAATCAAGACGCTGGCGAAAATTCGGAGATCAATGAATTTTGTCAGTTAAATTATGGAGTCACTTTCCCCATGTTTCAAAAAATTAAAGTCAATGGTAAAGAAGCACATCCCCTTTATCAATTTTTGAAAAAAGAAGCAAAAGGGGCACTTAGCGGGACCATTAAATGGAATTTCACAAAATTTTTAATTGACCGAGAAGGAAATGTTATTGAACGTTTTGCGCCAAAAACGGAACCTAAAGAAATGGAAGAAGAAATCCAAAAATTACTTTAATTAATTTCTTAAGGAAAAGTGTTTTAAAACTTGTAAAAGCTCAATTATTTTGCTAAACTAATAAACAATAAAACTTTTAATCTAGTCCAGAGAGGCTAGCAAGGTTGTGAACAAGAAATATTATCCTTAAAAGTTACTGACAGAACTGTCAGTAAGTTGCTAAGGCATTTTAGGACACATCTGCTAGGTTTCTGGCAGATGTTTTTGCTTTATTTATGACATTTTAATGTTGAAAATAAAGTGCGCAAGGAGCGAAGCGGGTTGTGAATCATTTGCAACGAAGTTATGCTTTACTACAAAGGAGAAAACAAATGCCAAAACGCAATGATATCAAAAAAATCATGATTATCGGTTCTGGACCAATCATTATTGGTCAAGCCGCAGAATTTGATTATGCAGGAACACAAGCCTGTCTTGCACTTAAAGAAGAAGGCTACGAAGTTGTTTTAGTCAATTCAAATCCGGCAACAATCATGACTGACAGAGAAATAGCTGACACTGTCTATATTGAACCAATTACTTTAGAGTTTGTCAGTAAAATTTTGCGTAAGGAACGTCCTGATGCCTTATTGCCAACACTTGGTGGACAAACAGGACTTAACATGGCAATGGAATTATCCAAAACAGGAATTCTTGAAGAGCTTAATGTTGAACTTCTTGGAACAAAATTAAGCGCCATTGACCAAGCAGAAGACCGTGAGCTCTTTAAAGAATTATGTGAAAGAATTGGTGAGCCACTCTGTGCCAGTGATATTGCAACAACGGTTGATGAAGCAGTTGAAATTGCTGACAAAATTGGTTATCCTATCATCGTCCGTCCAGCATTTACCATGGGTGGAACAGGTGGAGGAATTTGTGATACCGAAGAAGAACTTCGTGAGATTGTGGCAAATGGACTAAAACTTTCTCCAGTAACACAATGCCTAATTGAAGAATCAATTGCTGGTTATAAAGAAATCGAATATGAAGTTATGCGTGATTCTGCTGACAATGCGATTGTTGTCTGCAATATGGAAAATTTTGACCCAGTTGGAGTTCACACAGGTGACTCAATCGTTTTCGCACCAAGCCAAACGCTCTCAGATAACGAATATCAAATGCTTCGTGACGCTTCACTAAATATTATTCGTGCCCTAAAAATTGAAGGGGGATGTAATGTTCAACTTGCCCTTGACCCACACTCTTATGAATATCGAGTAATCGAAGTTAACCCACGAGTAAGTCGTTCATCAGCCTTAGCCTCTAAAGCAACAGGATATCCAATTGCAAAAATGTCTGCTAAAATTGCGATTGGGATGACACTAGATGAAATCATTAATCCAGTCACTAATAAAACTTATGCCATGTTTGAACCAGCACTTGACTACGTTGTAGCAAAAATCGCTCGCTTCCCATTTGATAAATTTGAAAATGGTGACCGCCACCTAGGAACACAAATGAAAGCAACAGGCGAAGTCATGGCAATTGGACGTAACATCGAAGAGAGTCTTCTAAAAGCTGTACGCTCACTTGAAATTGGTGTTTTTCATAATGATTTACAAGAAGCACAAGAAGCAGATGATGAAATCCTCTATGAAAAAATGGTTAAAACACAAGATGACCGACTTTTCTATGTTTCAGAAGCGATTCGTCGTGGAATTCCGATTGAAGAAATTGCTGATTTAACCAAGATTGATATTTTCTTTCTTGATAAATTACTCCATATCGTCGAAATTGAAGACCAATTAAAAGTAAATATATTTGAACCAGAACTCTTAAAAATGGCTAAGAAAAATGGATTTTCTGACCGTCAGATTGCCAAATTATGGAACGTTAGTCCAGAAGAAGTAAGACGTCGTAGACAAGAAAATCAAATTATTCCAGTTTACAAAATGGTTGATACTTGCGCAGCTGAATTTGAAAGCTCAACACCTTACTTCTATTCAACTTATGAATGGGAAAATGAATCTAAACGTTCAAGCAAAGAGAAAATAATTGTACTCGGCTCAGGTCCCATCCGAATTGGACAAGGAGTTGAATTTGATTATGCGACAGTTCACTGTGTAAAAGCACTTCAAGCCCTTGGAAAAGAAGCAATTGTCATCAACTCTAATCCAGAAACCGTTTCGACAGATTTCTCAATTTCAGATAAGCTCTATTTTGAACCACTAACTTTTGAAGATGTGATGAATATCATTGACTTAGAACAACCAGAAGGTGTGATTGTTCAATTTGGAGGACAAACAGCTATCAATTTAGCGGAACCTCTCTCTAAAGCTGGGGTTAAAATTTTAGGAACGCAAGTTGAAGATTTAGACCGTGCTGAGGACAGAGATTTATTTGAAAAAGCATTACAAGATTTAGAGATTCCACAACCACCAGGAGCTACAGCAACAAATGAAGAAGAAGCCGTTGCTAACGCCAACAAAATTGGTTATCCAGTCCTTATTCGCCCATCTTTTGTTTTGGGCGGTCGAGCAATGGAAATCATTAATAATGAAAAAGACCTGCGTGATTACATGAATCGTGCGGTAAAAGCTTCACCTGAACATCCAGTACTCGTTGATTCTTATTTACAAGGACGTGAATGTGAAGTCGATGCAATCTGTGATGGCACAGAAGTTCTTCTTCCAGGAATTATGGAACATATTGAACGAGCAGGGGTTCACTCAGGTGACTCAATGGCTGTCTATCCACCACAAACTTTTTCACAAGAAATTATTGATACAATTGTTGATTACACTAAACGATTAGCAATTGGTTTGAACTGCATCGGAATGATGAATATTCAATTTGTTATTTTTGAAGAACAAGTTTATGTCATTGAGGTAAATCCACGCGCGTCACGGACTGTTCCCTTTTTATCTAAAGTGACAAACATTCCAATGGCACAATTGGCGACACAAATGATTTTAGGGAAAAACTTGAAGGATTTAGGCTACACAGAAGGCTTAGCAGAAACTCCTGATATGGTTCACGTGAAAGCACCAGTCTTTAGCTTTACAAAACTAGCAAAAGTTGACAGCTTACTTGGTCCAGAAATGAAATCAACAGGTGAAGCAATGGGTTCAGATATGACCCTTGAAAAAGCACTTTATAAATCATTTGAAGCCGCTAAACTACACATGGCAGATTATGGTTCGGTCTTATTCACAGTTGCTGATGAAGATAAAGAAGAAACGCTAGCACTTGCTAAAGATTTCGCAGAAATAGGTTATTCATTAGTTGCAACTCAAGGAACTGCAGCATTCTTTAAGGAAAATGGACTTTATGTCCGTGAAGTTGAAAAACTAGCTGGTGGAGAAGATGAAGAAGGAACATTAGTTGAAGATATTCGTCATGGACGCGTTCAAGCAGTTGTGAACACAATGGGAAATACTCGTGCCTCATTAACAACGGCTACCGATGGTTTCCGTATTCGTCAAGAAGCAATTAGTCGCGGTATTCCACTTTTCACATCACTAGATACTGTTGCTGCAATTTTAAAAGTAATGCAAAGTCGTAGTTTTACAACTAAAAATATTTAAAAAATAAAGAAGTCCCAAACGGGGCTTTTTTTATTTTTAAATAAAAAAAACAAAAATTACTTCAATTATGTATTAATATTCGTACATATGTATTAAAGAAAGCGTTTTATTAGACTTGAGTTAGAAAAAAGGTTATAAAAGATATATAGACTACTTAGTAATTTATAAACGACAAAATATTGAAAGAGGGTAGGTGAATGACTAGAGAAAATAAAGTAAAAATATTCATTTTTAGTTTCTTTTTTATTAATATTTCCTTCCTTTTATTTGTCGAAAGGCCCATCTCAGCAGATACTGCTATAGACAGTCAAAATTCAGTAGCGAATGCCTATATTAATGTGACTGCACCAACAACAAACACTTGGTCTCTTACTGCTCCTAATTTTAATTTTGGCACTCAAACAGCAAGCTCTTCAGTAATCAATAGCAATGCAACGGGAGATGCAGCAATTAAAATTGTTAATTTATCTGGAACATCAACAAGTTTTTCTCTTCAACAATCAATTTCGGACTTTACTTTAGTATCTAACACTATCGTTTTACCAGCGACTGGCTTTTATGTTTCAGTAGCGAATAGTTCTGACGGAAAACTTATTGGAAGTTCCAACGTCAACATTTTCAAACAGAATGGTGTTGTTTTGCGAAGTGGAACGGGAGCGAATGGAACGATGAATAGTGGTGCTGTGACAGCGCAACTAACAGTAGATGGGACAACTAGAGTAATTGTTACAGGTTCTTATAAAGCAACGATTACCTCAACACTTGTAACAGGACCATAGAAGGGAGAAAAGGTGAAAATAAAAAGATTTATTCTTCTCATGACTTTAGGATTTTTAATTATCCTATTTGGTTTAGCTCCCAAGGCTAGAGCAGCTATTGTAGGTGGAACAGTTGATACGACAGGAACAGTGACAGGCATAACAGGAGCAACTTACTATAATGTGAGCAATTGGCAAGATATGATTGATACTTATAAAGGAGTGACACCAAATGCAGCCTCAAGCAATACTGTTTTTCTTAATGTAACGGCAAATGTTCCCGGAAATAGTATTTTGAACTCTGGCAACACCGTTTCTAGTGGGAAATCTTTATCAATAAACGGAAATAATTATACTCTCTATCTTGATAATGACACGAATTATACAACGGCTCAGAGTATTGGTGGAAGTGATGGAACAGCCAGAGCTTTCGGCTCAAATGGAACGATTTCTACGGATACGATTCTAACAGTTAAGAATGCAACAATTGTAAACAATATCACGAGTGGAATGGACTAATGTCAAATATTTAGACACAAAATGAGCTATATTTTCTTAAAATAAT
>JAFEHB010000781.1_pt1 | contig 17627 bp, 12 predicted proteins | sample 9267121 | NCBI WGS metagenome assembly JAFEHB01 (sample SAMN17103336, study PRJNA684904) | human gut metagenome | isolation source: diarrhea sample from child under the age of five | host: Homo sapiens | place: South Africa: Mafikeng, Mafikeng Provincial Hospital | collected 2019-09 | reverse complement strand
GTATCTGAAAACAAACGGTAGCCAGATTCTTTGCGCGCTAACGTCGGCAAAAGGGCTTCTTTTTCTTAATTGCGGATGGTTGTCGTAGGGATATTTAAGGCTTTCGCAACTTGGGATATCGTATAGGTCATTTTTTTCACTCCTTAACATTGACTTTAAAGTTAACTTTAATGTTAGTATGACAGTAAGCAAAGGAAAAAGCAATGAGGAGGAAACAGAAATGACAGAAAAAACCATGAAAGCTGCTGTATTAAAAGGACCAGAAACGATCGAGGTCAAACAAGTCCCTGTGCCGAAAGTGGAAGAAGGACTGATCGAGATCAAAGTTTCAGCTTGCGGCGTCTGCGGCAGTGACGTGCATATGTGGCAAGCAGGGAAAGGTTGGGGCAAAACAGGGGAGTCCGATTTTATCATGGGTCACGAGTTTTGCGGTGTCGTGACGGATGCAGGCGATAGTTCCTTTAAAATCGGCGATCGCGTTGCTTTTTGGGCCAATCTTTATTGTGGGAAATGTGATATGTGCCAAAAAGGGCAAGAGCATTTGTGTCGGGAAGTAAATGGCACCAATTATATCGGCTTTGTCTGCAATGGCGCCTATGCCGAACGGTTTGTCGGAAAAGCGTCCAATGCTTATAAATTGCCAGATACAGTTTCAGATACAGCGGCTAGCTTGATTGATCCTTTGATGGTTGCCTATCATGCTGTTTGTAAATCCAACATCAAGTTAAATGACAAAGTCTTGGTTTCTGGAAGTGGGATCATTGGGCAATTGATTGGCGAATTGGCAAAAAAAGCTGGGGCTTCTTATGTGGCGATGTCCAAAATCAACGATACAAAAATTGAGAAAGCCAAGGAATTGGGAATCTTTGACGATTACTTTGACGCCAAGGATCCAAACCGTGGGGAAGTATTGAAAGACGCGTCTGCTGGTGGGTTCGATTTGATTTTTGAAGCAGTCGGTTCCAGCAGTTCCTTAGCGACATGCATTGAGGCTGCTCGTCCTTGTGCAACGATCGTGGCGATCGGAAATTCCGTTGCTCCCGAAATTCCTTTTTCATTCAATCGGTTGGTCTTGCAAGAAATCAAGCTCATCGGCAGTGTTTCATGCACCCGCCAAGAATTTGAACAAACGATCGACTTGATTGCTAGTGGCATGATCGATCCCACAAAATATATCACGGATGAATACCCATTGGAAAAACTGCAAGAGGCGCTAGAACGCCAAACGTTAGAAGATGATCCATTGGTCAAAGCGGTTGTGACGTTTTAACGCTACCTGCGGCACAGAAGTGAAGAACTTCTGTGCTTTTCGTTTGTAAAAAAGCATCTGGAATAAAAACACAAGCCCCCTCTCAATGTTGATTTGTTGAGAGGGGGCCAATCTTCATTTTATGGCGTAACTATTTTTTCCCAGCATTCTTCACACTTTCTGCCACGACTTTAGCAACATCAGGCTGAAACGCATCTGGAATGATATTGGTCGGAGTCAATGCTGATTCGGGGATCAAACTAGCGATCCCTTGTGCTGCTGCGATCTGCATCGCAATCGTGATGTCTCTTGCTCGAGCGTCTAATGCGCCTCGGAAGATTCCTGGAAAGGCCAAGACATTATTGATCTGGTTAGGGAAATCACTGCGACCAGTACCGACGATAAAGGCGCCAGCTGCCAGTGCTTCATCAGGGAAAATCTCTGGCGTTGGATTCGCCATCGCAAAAATCACTGGTTTTTCTGCCATCGTTTTGATCCATTCAGGGTGCAACACACCAGGAGCGGAAACGCCTACGAAGACATCTGCTCCTTTGAGGGCATCTTCTAGTGTTCCTGTTAGCTGTTGACGATTTGTGACTTTGGCAATTTCTGCGTGATGGGGCGCAAGTTCATGGTTCGTTTCTGAAAGGATCCCTGCTTTGTCGACGACCGTGATGTGTTTGATGCCAGCAGCCAGAAATTTTCGGGTAATGGCAAGGCCAGCAGAACCACCGCCGTTGATCACGATTTTGACCTCTTCAAAGGATTTGTCGATCAGCTTCAGGCTATTGATCAAAGCGGCTAAAACGACGATGGCAGTCCCGTGTTGGTCATCGTGGAACACGGGGATCGGTAATTCCTCAATCAAGCGTCGTTCGATCTCAAAGCAGCGAGGGGCGCTGATATCTTCTAGATTGATCCCACCAAAGGTTGGTGCGATCGCTTTGATCGTTTGAATGATTTCCTCGGTGTCTTGCGTGTCTAGGACGATCGGGATAGAGTCGATCCCAGCAAAGCGTTGGAACAAGGCCGCTTTACCTTCCATGACCGGCATAGCGGCTTTGGCACCAATGTTGCCCAAACCTAAAACTGCCGAGCCATCGCTGATCACGGCGACGGTATTTTTCTTCGTGGTCAAGGTGTAGGCGAGTTCTTCGTTTTCCGCAATCGCCGATGAAACAGCTGCGACCCCTGGAGTGTAAGCGATACTTAAATCTTCTTTTGAGTCAATAGTGACTTTAGAAACAACAGCTAATTTTCCTCCATTTTCCTCGGCTTGTTTCATAGCTGCTTCTTTGACATTGATCGTTGACATTCTTCATTTCTCCCTTCCGATTTCAAACAATTAAAATAATAGTCGTAACAGTGCGGTCATTGAGATAACGGTGATCGCACCACCCAAACGTGTAGCTACTTGGGCAAATGGCATCAAATTCATGCGGTCGGCGGTACTTAAGATCGCAACATCGCCAGTTCCACCCATCCCGCTTTGACAAGCAGAAACGATGGCGGCTTCGATGGGGTACATATTCATAAAGCGAGAAACGACAAAGCCCGTGGCGATCACGGTGAAAACAACGCTGATAACGACCAAAAAGTATTGCCAGGTCAGCATGCCGACGACATCCTTCAAAGGAATATAAAGCAGTCCTAATCCTGCCATGAGTGGAAATGTAAAGTTACCCGAGATGAATTTGTAAAGCTGTTTCGATCCTTTTTGGGTTTCTTTTGGTACGACATTCAAGTATTTCAAGAAAGCGGCTGCCACGATCATGAGAACAGGTCCAGGAAACCCAGTGACGTGTTCCAACAGACCGCCTAGAATAAAGAGCGTACAAGCGGTAAGCACGCCTGCGCCCATCAGTTTGACATCGATTGGCGATTGATCTTCAATCAATGCATCTTTCAAATCATCCCCATCACTCATTTTGACGAGTTGGCCTTTTCCTGAAAGCCGCGGTTTTTGTTCCCCTAAGCGAGTCAACAAGCCAGTACAAACGATCGCGAAAAAGTTGCCGATGATGGTGGCTGGAATCAACTGACCGACTAATTGCTCGCTACCTAAACCAGTGATGGCACTATAGCCTAAGGAAAGCGGCAAGATGCCTTCCCCAATACCGCCAGCTAAAACAGGAGTCACAATAAAGAACAAAGTGTGCTTCCAATCGAGCCCTAACAGGACACCGACAAGAGTACCTACACCCATCGCTAAGACCATGCCTAACATCATAGGAATGATCATTCGCATCAACCCTTGGACTAAGATTTTGCGATTCATCCCTAAAATACTGCCGCAAACCAGACAGGCGATATAGAAATAAAGAAAGTTCGCTTGCTTCATTAAGATATTGGTTGATTCCAATACGTTTTGATTGATGAGATTAAAAAAGACCAAGATTGACGGAATCAACAAAGAAAAAATAGCGGGACCACCGAAATTCTTAATGATAGGGATGTTGGCACCAATCGTTCCTAATAACCAGCCTAAACTTAGGATAACTGCGAAGCCACCCAGCATATTGACAGGCAGTTGCTGCAGAAAAGCAGTGATCAAGATAATGGCAGACATTACCAGATAGACGGGCAAGGGAACGGAACCAACATAGAAAGACCACCACTTTGCTTTGGTTTGCGTTTTTTCAACAACGGGTTGTTTTGCGACGACTTGTTTCATTCAAATACCTCCTTTGGATGTCTCTAGTATAAGGAAGCGCTCACAAACAAAGAAGATTATTTAACTAATTTAATTAAATGCAACTTAAAAAAAGACCTTCGGAAAAAGATTCCTATGTTAAAATGAGCGTGTAATGAACGCTTATTAGCAATTGAGGAGGAACGACTATGCGGGAGCGGCCAGTCCGGCTGTGGGTGCTGTTAGTAGGGATTTTTACCAGTACCTTATGTATCGTTCTAACATTATTTTATGTACTGATGATGATGGAACAAAAAGAGCAAATGCACCGAGATGAAGAAACGCTGCTGCTATCGATCGGTCGTCAGTTAGCGTCAGAAGCGGAGGTCAAGCAAGCACTGCGGGATGAGAAAGCCAGTCCCCAGTTGCAATCATATACCAATGAATTAGCAATAAATTATGGGTTGGACTTTATTGTTTTGATGAACCAAGACGCTATTCGGATCACGCACCCAGATCCTGAAAAGATTGGTCAACCTTTTACTGGTGGCGATGAAACACCTGCCATTGAAGGCAAGGAGTCTCTCTCCATTGGCAACGGCACCTTAGGACAATCCTTACGGGGGTTCGTTCCAGTGAAAGAAGATGGAGAACAACTTGGCGTCGTGGCATTAGGTATTAAAATGACTTCACTGCAATCGTTGATCTTACTATCACAAAAAGGCTATCGGAAAGCATTGTTCATCAGTTTGCTATTAGGCGGGGGGATTGCATTATTCGTGGCATTTTATTTGAAACGCCAACTGCATAATCTGGAACCGCAAGAAATCTCACGTCTGTTAGAAGAGCGCAATAGTATGCTGGAAGAAACCAAGGATGTTGTTTTTGTCTTAGACTTAGCCAAGAACATCTTGCTGGCAAATCGAGCCGCCACGGCTTTGCCGCTTGCTACTGCATCAGAAGATGGCTTGGTTGGCCAATCCCTGCTAACGATCCTGCCTGCTTTGCAGCATGTTGATTTTGACAAGAAGCAAGAGCGGTTAGTACAGCAAGAAGGGCAGGACTATGTCTTTTCATCGGCGCCGATCATCGTGAGAAATCAGCAGATAGGGTATATTATTTTTCTAAGAAATGCGACAGAGTCCTTATTCATTGCGGATCAGTTGGCAAATACGACAGCCTATGCGACGGCACTGCAAAGTCAAGCCCACGAGTTTATGAACAAGCTGCATGTCATCTATGGTTTGGTGGACTTAGAAGCCTATGAAGAGTTGACGATCTATTTAGATGATATTTTGAAACCAGAGAAAGAATTTGCTCATCGGCTAGCGATTCTCATTAAAAACCCGTTGCTGGCAGGATTTTTGATTGGCGAGCGGCAAAAATTTTTAGAAAAGAAATGCCAGCTGTTGGTAGAAATTTTTCCAGAGATTCCCCAAGGAGCCGTTGCACATGAAACCAAAGTCTTATTAAACCTTTATCAATATATGCATCATCTTTTGCTGCAAAAGCATTTGACCCAAGAGGTATTTATGAAAATCGAGTACCAAGAAAATCAACTGCAAACGAGTTGGCAGCTAGCGGAAGAAATGTTGACACCTACAGAACAAGTGACTTTACAGCGAGTTGGCTATTTTCAGCAATTGTTGCATGAAGTCAACGGGAAAATCACTTTTCAACAAGCCCAAGGTGTTTTGGAAGTGACGATCACGAATGATTATCGGAAGGAGCAGCTATGAAAGCCAATATTTTGATTGTTGAAGACGATCCGATGGTTCAATTTATTCATCGCAGCTATTTAGAACGTTTGGCGGTTTTTGAGCGAATTTTTTCGGTGGAAACAGTGGAAGAAGCGCAAGAAATGCTGCAAAAAGAAACCATTGAGCTACTCTTGCTGGATATCCATTTGAAAGATGGCAATGGTTTGGAGCTGTTGCAAACATTACGGGAACAACAACAGGCTGTGGATGTCATCATGATCACGGCTGCCGATGAAACACGATTGATCAGTCAAAGCCTGCATTTGGGGATGCTGGATTATTTGATCAAGCCGTTTTCCTTCGAACGATTTGCCCAAAGTATCCAAGTATTTCAGCAACGACGGGAAAGCCTCAAACATCCACGGATCGCTCAGCAGCAAATCGATCTGCTGCTGCAGGGAAACCAAAAAAGTCCGTGGATCGAACTGGAAAAAGGGTTGACAGAAGACACGCTTCAGCTGATCCAAGAAACGATTCGTACCATCAAACAGCCATTTACAGTCCAAGAATTGGCGCAAGCTTGTGCATTGTCCCATGTATCGGTACGAAAGTATGTCGCCCACTTAGAAAAGACCAAAGCCATTTGCAGCGAAAATGTGTATACAAAAATTGGGCGTCCATATAAACAGTATTTTTTGATCACTGACAAAGAAGAGTGAGCGTTGTTTTCAAGCAGCTGTTTTGTATCCTAATCAGTGTTTTTGAAGCTAGCCAGTTCACAAGGTATCCACCAAAAACAACGGTTCAAGTGATCTACCACTTGAAGGGGACGGTCGGTGAGAGTGGCTAAGACAAAAGAAACAAGCAGACCCAATGCAAGTAGGAAGGGCAAGCTTCTGAGTGTCATCATGTTTTTTCACTCTGAGAACGCCTTTCTACAAAAAAACCGCTCTTGTCATTCAGCCAAGAGCGGTTTTTTTATCCTTTATTTATCTAACGTTTCAATCGCCTGATGAATCGCTAGCAAATCAGGGACGGTGATTTGCGCATTGATCAACAGGACGGGTCCTTTTTCAAAGGTTTCAGACAATGGAGTGGTGCTTAGACAGAGATCGTAGTCGTCGTCGACAAACTGATCACGAATATCAAGGTTGTAGAACCCTTGAAATGGCGCTTTGATCAGTTCTCTGATGGTCAGTGAAATCGCCAGCGGCAAGTCTGTTTCCAGTTTGATCTTGATTTTTTGCTGAAAATCAGCTGGCGGCAAAATCAACGTCCACGCCGTAGCGACATAAAGAGAAAAGCCACTGCGTTTCAGCGGATCTGCTTGGTAGAACGAAGTTTTCGACACTAGCTTTTCGGCTTGCTTTTGTAAATCAGGAAAATGTTCGGTTAAAAACTGTGCAGTATTATAGCCAGCTAATGTATGGTCGACTGGCCCAAACAATTCGATCGTTAAAAGCCCATTCAAGAGGGTATTCACGATCCTACTTTTGCAAGGACGGGTCAACTTGGATTTTGGTGCGAAAGCGGTCATCGACCAGAGCAGTTTTTGGATGCTGGTCGTTGGTTTTTTGGGGGAAAACGCAGCGTCCAGTTGCGCAGCGGCAAACGTTCGATCGAGATTGGATGCCAGCCATAGAAAACAAAAGCGGCATTCATTTGCATCAAGAAAGAAGTGTTCCGCTAGTTCTGACGATAAATGGCTGTAAATAGCGGTCTCTTCATCAATCAGAGGGTGAAACAGGGAAAGATCTGACCCAATCAAGGGCGGTTTGATCGCCACTGCTTCTGGCGAAATCCGTTGTCCTTTGCGAAACCGCAAAATAGTGACGGCCAAAATGTACGTGGTCATTTTCAATTCGATCGGGTTAAAGGGAATCTGGTTGTTTTGGTAAAAGTCTTGAGCGATGGTTTCACATTTTTTCTGGGAAAGACCAGTAAAGGGCCAATGCAGACCAGCAAATGTTCGCCAAAAGAAGACCATCATAAAGTAGCGGATACGGGCTTCACTGCCTACGAGTCGAACCGTCCCTTTTTGCTTTTGCAGCTGAAATCCCAATGGAGCAAGCAGTTTTTGCAACGCATAGATTCGTTTGCGAACGGTTGATTCGGAGAAGTAATGATCAGCGGCGAATTGGATCAAATTGATCTCATTTTGCAGCAAAAGAGTTTCCAGCAAATAAAAAAAGGGATTCGCTTCCAGCAACTGCCGACTCAATCGCTTGTAGTCTCGCTTCGTCCCAATAAAGGATAGCCCCAAGCCGTGTTTGGCAACCAAAAGCGGTGAGGGATCGTCTTGCAAGGAAAGCGAGCGTTTGCTTAAAGTGTCGAAGCTTTTTTGGATGGAGCGGCGATCCAAAGCCAACGCTTGACTGATCTCTTCAATGGGAACAAAGCGTTTTTGAAGATACAAAAACCGCAGCAAGTCGATATCTCTCTTGAGGGTGTGTCCAAAAAATGGATAAAAGCGTTCCATAATCCAAGCTCCGTTCTAAAGGTTTCTCTATGTACTCGATTCTCTTATGATAGCACAAAAAACGTGATTTTTTTGCAAATGAAATCGGCATTTTTTTGTCTCCTTTTCGCAGCAAAACCTTCTATACTGTTTTCTGATAAAGACTCGCTTTCCTCATTACTCAAGGATTTTTGTGAGGAAAGCAGTGCGGAAATAAAGGAGCGAAAGCGATGAAACACAAAAGAGGTTGGCAAAAGCATGCAGGGATTTTTTTCCTGTTGTTGATGGGGTTTCTTATAGGCAGTCTGACTGTAAACAGTGAAACCACCACGTATGATTTTGACTATCAAACCGATGCGACCGGGCAGTATTTGACAAATGGAACGGCGCAAGGAGATACGTACAATTACAAGTATGGACAGGCGCCGGGGGTTGCTTTTGATGAAGAGAACTATGTCAATTATGCAGATGAAGCGTATCTGAAAAAGAGTGTCAAATAAGCAGCGGGTCAAGGACTATTTGATGTAACTTTAGCTGTCAAAGGCAATCAGACCAGTACCCCTGTTGATCTGGTCATGGTGATCGATTATTCTTCCTCTATGACGGGAGAAAAATTGACCAACGCCTTGTTGGGGTTGCAGCAGTTTGGAAATGAATTGGCTGATTCGCTGGCGAATGGTTCCATTCGGATCGGGATCGTTGCCTACAATCGGGAAATCTACACCACCAATGGTTTTTCTACCGATATCGCCTACTTAGAACAATTTCTGCGGGAGACGGCCGAAACCCATTCTGGAACCTTCATGCAAAAGGGCTTGCTGGCAGGGCAACAGCTATTACTGGAAGAAAGTCGACCAGAAGCGGAAAAGCTGTTTATCCATATTGGTGATGACAGTGCCAATCGTAGTTATTTGCCAGCAGATGATGCAACAGTTTATCAAAATACTGGCGCGATCCGCGATTACAATGGCTATCACACGGAAAGCTATGTCGAGTCATTTCAAACATCGGCTACTGCTTACCATACGACAAGTAAAAATCCGTCAGATTCGCAAGCCATTCCTGTTAGCAGTACGGTGGTGACAGACGAAACCCTTGGCACGATCGTCGCGCTTAAAAAATCTGGGTTTACCTATTATTCGGTAGCAACGGCGCCTTCCGCACGCGGGGAATACATTGGGCGTAATCTGGCGTCTGCACCAAGCAATTACTTAACGACGGATGAAAACCTGAGTGGATTGGGTTCAGCATTGACGGAAATCGCGAATCATATCGATAAAACGATCCCTGATGGGACGATTACAGATCCGATGGGCGAGGGCATTCTTTTGCAAGGATCTGGCAAGTTTGATGCCGATCAGTATCAGTTAGTCGGGTGGCGAAAAAATGCGCAAGGAGAGTGGGTCGAGGCGCAGGAAGTTGCAACTGGAGTAACCGTTTCTGAAAAGAATCAGACCATTACGGTCAGTGGGGTAGCTTTAGGTGAAAATGAAAAACTGACCTTGACCTACCAAGTTCGTCTGAATACGGAAGCCCCAGATTTTAAAGGAGAGTCGTGGGTGTTGTGCAATGGCCGTACGACCTTAATCCCAGCAAGCGGTGATGAGGCATTAGATTTCCCGATTCCTTCCATCAAAGCACCCAGCGTTTCCCTTGCGGTTCTTAAAAAGTGGGTCAATGTTTCAGCAGCTGAGATTCCCGATCAAATCGATTATCAAGTCAAAAGAACCACTACTACGGCAGCAGACAGTTGGCAGCAGTCAGACCGTTTGATCCTTGAAAAAGCCAATGATTTTCAAGCATCATTCACAAAACTACCCGTTGCTGGTCAAATGGCAGACTTACCAAAATACAACAATCAAGGGGAAGACTTCGTGTATTGGGTTGAGGAAGTCAATGTCCCCGACGGCTTCGAAAGCAGTGTGACGACTGAGGGAGATACCCTTGTAATCACCAATACAAAAAAAGAAACCGAACCAAGCACGACGGAACCAAGTACCACAGAACCAAGCACCACAGAACCAAGCACAACGGAACCAAGTACCACGGAACCAAGTACCACGGAGCCAAGCACGACGGAACCAAGTACTACGGAGCCAAGTACAACGGAACCAAGTACAACGGAGCCAAGTACGTCGGAATCAAGTACCACAGAATCAAGCACGACGGAACCAAGTACCACAGAACCAAGTACGACGGAGCCAAGTACCACAGAACCAAGCACGATGGAACCAAGTACGACGGAGTCAAGTACGACGGAACCAAGCACGACGGAGTCAAGTACGTCGGAATCAAGTACAACAGAATCAAGCACGACGGAACCGAGTACAACGACCACAAACAGTGACGGTGCCACACTAGGAAATTCCCATGAGAGCCAATCCACTGACACGAGTGCTGGTAGCGAAGCCACGAAATCTTCCAGTCAAGAAAAAGTAAAGGCTCTTCCTCAAACGAATGAGCAACGGGCTGCATGGCTGGTGATTCTAGGCGCAATCATGGTAGGCGGTGTGTTTATAAGCGTACTCAAAAAGAAATAGGAGATTGCTCTAACTTATAATTCTATATAGTCAGCTAGACAAGTGTCTAGCTGCTTTTTTGTGCTTCAATCAGTTGAAATCGGCGCTGTTACTAAAAAAGCTGTGGCTTATTTGTGAGTATAGCTAGAAATTGATGAAGGAGAAACAATAAACAAAAACGTAGCGGAACTATTTAAAATAACACTTAATATTTACCTTTGAGAGCCTGCAAAATAGATGAATATTGATAGAAAGTCAATATTTTTGCACCCTCGTGTGCAAATGCTGGATAAAAAATAGGTGGTAATTTTGTTAGAATCAAACAAGAAACATTGCAACGATTCGAAGGCAGCGCTAAAGGAGGGACCTATGATTTGATAAATAATTTATAGGAAATTTGCTAAAGGAGATTAAGCCCGTGAACAGTCTTACATTCCAATTGGTAACGAACTCAGTGAATCGAAGAAGCCTGATACTATTGGCGTACATGGAAAACGAACAGATTTTGAGTGTCAAGCAGCTCTCAGAAAAAGCGAGTATTTCTCGGCGGACGATCTTAACGGACTTAAAAGCACTACGCACATTTTTTGGTGATACGATCTCTCTTGAAGGGACCCATCACGGCATGAAGTTAGTGATCAAGGATCATGGTGAGTACTATAAAAAACGACGCTCTTTCTATGAGCGAGAACCACTGATTTTATTAGTACAAGCTTTTTATGCGGGACAAACGTTTCCTTTTCTAGCTTGGATACGAGCCATGCATATTTCAGAATCAACGGCAAATCGACTCTTAAAAAAATTACAGATGATTCTTGATGAATACGGTTTGGTGGTAACCAAAGCACCGATTGGGCTGATGGGAGAAGAAATCAATCAGCGAAAGTTCTTCTGGGATTTTTATTGCGAAACGCACTATTTTGAGTTGCCAGTTATTGATCATCAGCTCCAAGAAACGCTTTTAAAAAGAATTGAGCAAAACGTGGGGATCGTTTCAAGAAAAAAGCTTCTCAATATTATTCGTTTGTCTTTTCAGCGTGCCACTTTTGGAACCTTGATCGTTGATCCTGAGGTCCAAGCAGTGATCCAGCAAGATCCGCTTTTTCTGACGATCAAGGAAACACTTCAAGAAAGTAGCAGTCTTCAACCCATCGCAAAAAAACGGCTCCTTCAGGAAGCGTGCTTTATTTACCTAATGCTCTATGCGCAGTGGGCGCTTCGGGGGAAAACGAGGATTCCCCTCAATACCTTTTCAAAAACGAGTAAGCGATTCGTTGAACTTTTTGTTGCTTTTTTTGAACAGCACAATTCTTACCTTGACGAACCTTGTGCAATTCAACAGGTCGTTGAAGATTTTTTAGTACGACAATATGCAAAAGTTGGTTTAGCACCTATCTACCTAAAAAATCCGGATAGTACGAATCAATTTGTGTTTTCTTTGCCTTTTGATCTGTATGAGCCTTTGATTAGGTTTATGGAAGTGAATGAGATTCCGCAATGTTTCAAAAATCAATTTTTTACGGACTTTTGTTGTTCCTTCGTTCTTTATCTTTTTGGCAATCAATTGATTCGGGTTTCGCAAAAAATCGTGGTGTTGCTTGCCAATAATTATGTGATCGATGAATGGGTCTATAGTATTTTTGAACATCATTTTAGTGGTCGGATGGCTGTGCTCTATGAAGAGCAATTAACATCGGAACAGATCAACCAACTTGACTGTGATATTTTGATCACCAATATCATCCCATTTGATTACTCCATAGAAAAGCAACCGCAGGTCTTTTTTTTGCCTAAATACATTGGGTATAAAGAAGCGATTAAAATGGTTGTCTCCATCCTAAATGAAGGATTGGAGGACTTCGTTTGTGTCTGAAGTATGTTTTTTGGAAGAGAAAAAGGAACGAGAGGAAAATGAGGAGGAATACATGGCGCTTCGTAAATTGAGGTATTTTATTGTACCAATGTTGCTGTTAAGTTGTCTGCTAGTCGCTGATTTCGTAGAAGCCAAAGAAGTGTCCACCGCTAGAACAGAAGGGGTCATCCGTTTTGTTGGTGGCCAGGAACCTGAAAAGCCAGAGCCAAAACCGCCGACAGGGGAATGGCGAGCACCTGAAGAAGATTCGTCTGATAGCGCAAAAAATGATCGTTTTCCGCAAACGAACAGTCACCAACGACTACTTATTTGCTGGATAGGTCTGCTGCTCGTCATCTTGAGTGTGGTTGTTTACTTGAAACGATGCGCAGGGCGATCCGCTAACGAGAAAAATGGCCTTTAGGCAATACGGTTGCGCGCTTGTTTTAGGATAAGGCAGTTGTGGATTTTGAAGAAAAGGAAAGATTAGTAAGTCATCTGGCAACCAATTCTAGCGAAAAAAGGTTTATGCATCGATCAATAGTAATCATCGTAGATTCTTTCTGCGAATAATAATAGGAAAAGGAGTAATTTTTTATGAAACGTATTTATTTAGCAACAATCAGTATCATGAGTATCGCTGTGTTATCTGGGGGAGTGACCGCAGCAGCAACACCCATCCTGCAAGGAAATACCGAAAATGAAGTAGATTTCATCCCTGGAGAAGAGGAAGAGATCGATGTTGAATTACCTGAAAAAGAGCCAGAGGTAGAAATTGATCCGATCGATCCAGAGGTAATCGGTCCATTCACTTTGGTGCATGTGCCAAAGCGCTTCGATTTTGGGACCCAAGTGATCAGCACAGGTCCTGGAAAATCCGCCATGTTTGCGGAGCTAGAACGACTGTCTGATGGGTCAGGAACCGCGCCATATGTCTCTTTTGCTCAAGTATTGGATACCCGTGGTGGACATAACGGCTGGACGTTAAATGTCGATTTGGATCAATTTACAAGTACCGATGCCACTTCGAATCATGAATTACGTGGGGCTTATATCGAATTTCAAAATCCACAGATTCGTTCGAATGCATTAGATCCGGCTACCTTTCCAACGGCACCTAGCAATCAATTTAACCATCAAACCATCGATGTTGGGACGGAAGGCAACACCTTGATGTCTGCAGCTCCTGGCCAAGGGGCGGGTCTTTCAACGGTTCAATGGGGTGATCAAACCCTGCTAAATCAACAGCATGCAGCTGGGGAAGAGGATATTCTCAATGAAGCGATTTGGCTCCATATACCGACAGGAGCGAATCCGCAAGCAACCGCTTATACGGCTACTCTGACTTGGCATTTAAGTGCCACTCCTGGCAATTAAGGAATAAGTTTTTTGGGAAGAACACAGCAAAGAAGCCAGTCTTTTAGCTTGGCTCAAAAGCACGAATATGGGCACATGGTTTTAACGGATCATTTTACCAGTAAGCGCGAGAGCAAATAATCAGCATGTTGCGATTAGGGAAAAACGAGTCGGGAAGTGGGCAAGGGATATAGGGAATAGGCAGGAGACGAGTCGTTCCTGCCTATTTTGAAAGGAATGATTCATTATGAAGACACAAAGCAAGAGATCAATCAAAAAGAGGCTAGTAGCTGGGTTTGTTTTACTGGTGATGGTACTCGTTGGATTGCCGATGACAGGTTGGGCAGAAACACAATCAGAATTGCCATTTCATGTGGTCCCCAATTTACCGAAAAGCCAATTACCAGATGGGAATAGTGGCTATTTTGATCTAGAACTAGCGCCAGGGACCGATGATGTTCTAGGAGTGACGATTCAAAATCGTGCGGAAAAGGAAATCACGATCGAAATATCCGCACATACGGCGTTCACTAACGGAAATGGCGTCGTGGAATATGGCAAAGATGCCGCAGAACCTGACCCGACTTTGCCTTATTCGATAGCTGATCTAATCGAATCACCAGGAGAGATCATTTTGTCAGCCAAGGAAAAAAAGACGATCGAGTTACCCATACATATGCCTGAAGAAGCCTTTACTGGTAGTCTAGTCGGCGGTTTACGTATTCGAGAGGTCATCGCAGAAGCGACTGGATCAGAGGAAGAAGGTGTTGCGATCCAAAATCGGTTTGCTTATATTCTAGGCGTCGTTGTCCGCAATGAAGCTTCTATTATTGAACCAGAGCTTGCGTTATTGGATGTGTTTGCCGGTCAAGTCAATTATCGCAATGCGTTTCGGGCAACGCTGCAAAATCCGTTGCCGCGTTTTGTCAATCGCCTAGAGGTAGAGGCAGCTGTTCGACGAGCGGATCAGGAAGAAGTTTTATATGAAGCACAGCGTGAAGGGATGCAAATGGCGCCAAATTCACACTTTCATTTTCCCGTTTCATTGCAGGGGGATCGTTTTTACAGCGGAGAATATGTAATGAGCCTAACCGCTCGAGCTGAAGGCGAGGAGTGGACCTGGGAATTTCCGTTCACTGTGGAAGCAGACACAGCACGACAGTTGAATCGTGAGGATGTCACCATTGAAGAGGAGCAAAACTGGTGGTTGATCAGCGCATTAGGACTAGTAATTTTCCTTCTTTGCATAATCATTTGGCTGTTATGGAAGAATAAAAAGCCGACCATGGATACGTAAGAAGTAAAGGAGAGCATGGAATGAAAAAGCAAAACTTGAAGTATTGGATTCGCTTGCTGCTTGTTTTTATGGGATTACGCTTGATGAGTGTCCCTCTCATCGTTGTTTTTGCTGAAACCGAGCCGCCTTACCTTGCACAAACGCTAACGGATGAGGGCGTTCTTGAGGAGTTTGCCGCAGAAACATCTGAGCCTGAAGGGACGGTGCAGTTCAAAGAGCCTAAATTTGCTGGTACGGTAGGTCAACCGCTTACGCTCGATTTGGTCAGCGACCGAGCAGTGGCAGAAATCTTCCTAGAATTACCAGCAGAAGTCAAGCTGATGACTGATGCATTGGCTCCCGGACAAACTGCAGTAAAACAATGCGATCAAGGCTGGCAGATCAAAGCAAGTCAAGCACAGCAGACATTTTCTGTTTTGGTCGTTGCCGAACGTCCTGGAAGTTTTGTTGTAGCCAGTGTAGGGAGTGAAGCGATCGTCGAAATAGCTGCCGCAGAGACAGAAAATGAGGAAACACCAAAAGACATGGAAAACGAGTCCCAAAAATCGCCAGAAAAGGACAATGATCCTGCTGAACAAGCAGCAGACGACGAAAGTTTGCAGCAAGCGGCAGAAGTGCAGGCGGCTAGTGCGATCGTACCAAGCGCCTTTGATGGCGGCACAGCTTTTGTAGCGAACATGTCGGAGTTTAGTAGTGCTTTACAAGATCCAGCCGTATCAATTCTTTCCTTGCAAGCAGACCTTATCCAATCTACTTCCAGCATAATGACCATCGATCGTCCGATAATGATTCAAGGAAATGGCCATACATTGACCTTCACTAACAATAGTACCTATTTTCAATTATTAGCAGTTAATGAAGAAACGATTTTTCGTATCGAAAATCTCACGTACCAAAAAACAGGCAACACCGCTTTGATCCAGACCACCAATGCGTTGAGTCGAAACTGGGTCGTTGAACTAGAGGGAGTGGAAGAAGCCTCGGAGAATCGGTCGCCTTTTATTTTAGCACGAGAAGCGAAGGTTCATTTTACAGGCGGTATCAATCGCTTTGAAGCAATGACTATGGATTCTGATACTCTGTTCAATTTGAAGGAAGTAGAAGCGGGCAATCAAGCACAGGTGATCATTGATAAGCCGAATATGTGGATTTTTTATACAGCACCAGATATTCAAGAGCCACGATTTTTGCTTGGCGCAGAGACCCAAATGACCATCACTACGCGACAAGGGGACGCAAATACGATCGACCTGCGTGGGGATAATGGTCAAATGACAATTAACCACGGTGCCTCTTTAATCATTCAAAGCCCTGGAACAGCTGCTGATGCGACTATTTTGAATAACAATGCTGTTATCCTATCTGGGAAAAATCCCCGATTTATTGTAGCAGAGAATTCAGTTTTTTCCATCGATGTTGCGTTAAGAAAACGCGGGCTTGTTCTGACTGGCGAGCAGCCAGAATTGACGATCCAATCTGGTGCAAACGTAACGATAAACACAATGAATGCGAGCGCCATCCTCTTAAATGGCTTCTTTCCTTCCGCTACGATCGCAGGAGATGAAACGCAAGTGCGGGTAAACAATGAGACGGCAACAGATGCCAATGCGATCGAACTATTAGGAGATGACAGCAATTTTTATCTGATTGATGGAGGTACGCTCATTGTAGAAAGTCAAGGAGTAGCGACGGACACTTCTGAAGAACAAAATATTGCACTACTCATGAAGGGCGCTGATCCAAGAATGATAGTGGGGGAAGCTGCCTTATTGCAAATTGAAACGACACAAAAAAGGCGTGGCATATATCTGACTGGAGAGAATCCTGAGTTGACGGTCCAGAACGGTTCAAAAGTACGCTTGACAGCCGAAAATGCAAATGCTTTACGAGTCAACGGAAAAAATGCCGACGTCACCATTAGTGGCGAAGACACACATGTACGGATTTTCAGTGAGATTGCAGCGGCAGAAGGAGCAGCAGCTTTTGTTTTAACCACACCGTCGAATGCGGCAGAAGCTGGCGTTCTTACTTTGAGTCAATCAGCAATTTTAGAGGTTGAAAGCATCACTGCTAGTGCGATCAATATCACCAGTCTCAACTTTACCTTTGAAGTGCAAAGCAATGGACAACTAATAGCTAGCAGTCATGAGGCTGACGGTGACCATGCTGTGATTCGCTTTTTATACTTCGGTATGGTGACGTTTCATGTGACGGATGGTGGAATAGTAAATGTTCATAAAAAAGGGGGCAGCGCACCCTTGATTCGAATTCCTAGTGGAGGAAATTCTTTTGAGATCACCGAAGGCGGCATCGTTGATCTTTATAATCCAGGAAATGGCAACGCGCATGATGGGAATGTTGCTGGAGGAAACCAAGGGATTTTTTATGCCAGAGGTATCCATGATAACGGGACAGAGAATAATTTTTCAATCGTAGGTGTCGATAGTAAATTTATGTGTGTAGCAGATAGTGGCCCAGGGATCGACATGCACACCTACTTCAATTCAACGATTTACGTTGAACAAGGATATTTCCAAGTGGAAGGGCGGACAAGTACCCCGGAT
>JAFEHB010000768.1_pt1 | contig 17915 bp, 16 predicted proteins | sample 9267121 | NCBI WGS metagenome assembly JAFEHB01 (sample SAMN17103336, study PRJNA684904) | human gut metagenome | isolation source: diarrhea sample from child under the age of five | host: Homo sapiens | place: South Africa: Mafikeng, Mafikeng Provincial Hospital | collected 2019-09 | reverse complement strand
GCTTTCATTAATACGGACATCGGATAATAAATCATTGGTTTATCATAAATAGGCAGTAACTGTTTAGAAGTTACCATTGTTAACGGATACAGTCTTGTGCCGGAACCACCGGCGAGTATTATTCCTTTCATACTTTTTCTCCTCGTTATTTATGTTATAAACTATATACTCTTTGCTTTTTGGGATTTAAAAATATTACTTTTTATCTCCATCATGAGAAAATTATAAATAATTTGTACCATGCATAGTATCAACACAATATTCTTCATTATTCTCATAACTAGATTCTTCTAAATTCTGAATCAATCCTATATCCATTGGACCAGTTTTTCTACATGCTTCAAGTATACTCTTCATATCTTCTTTATCTGACATAACTATCGTCTCCTCATATTCCCAAAAAAATACTAATCAACGCTAACATAACCAGTGTTACAATACTCACGCAGAACAAATTAACACAATTATTAAATGCTGTATATCTTTTCTCTAATACTGCATTATTCTTCTTTGTATGATGAACATAAAGTCTTCCAATAAATCTTACCGCAGTTGTATCTTTTTCATCCGGAATCCCCATTTCCAATATCACTCCGCTATCTAATCTTTCAAATCTTACACTTTTTAACAAATTGACTGCCGTTATAAGCATTCCAACATTGCTTACAACGGCAACAATAAGTAAGACCGCATATATAATTATTCCAAACAATTCAGGGCTACTTTGAGGCAACTTCATTTTTCCTGCTTTTTGAATTTGTGTTGTCAATAAAACAAACTCAAACGCACATGCAGCTAATAAAATATAGACCTTGTTTTCTAATTTTTCTGCTCTTGTAACACAATAATCATATTCTGCCTTTATTGCATTAAAGCAAATATCGGCACTTGATTCTATGCTTTCTACATCCTTCTGTATTCCAAGTATACCATAAATCTACAAATAAATCTGCTAGAAAAAATTTTATATCAATTGTTTTACCCACAAGTTTATTTTCTGTTGCTAATATTGTCAACCTTTTCATCCAAATTTTCCATGTATTTTTTAGCATCTTTCATAAAACTCACAGCCATCATCACAATAACTGCACCAATCGGAAAAGCCGCAACAATACTAACTGACTGAAGATTATTCATGGAACTTTTTGCAAACAACAATGCGATTGGAAGCAAAATCAACAAAATACACCACATCAACTGAATACCCTTATTCGGTTGTTCACCATCTTCCAATGTATGATAACTATAACAGGATGCTGTCAACGCAATTGAATCAAAAGAAGTCGCATAGAAAGCAATCATTGTCAGCAACACAACAACCATAATGACTGATGAACATGGCATAGTCTTAATAACAGATACAATCATGCCATACAAATCACCGGTTTCCATATACTGTGCGATAAAATCAATCTTTCCAGTAACCTGCATACCCATAGAATAGTTCCCCAACACAATGAAACTTGTTAACGTTGATCCAACACCAAACACATAGCCCCCAAGAATCGTCTGTCGTACAGTTCTTCCACGAGAAATACTACCGATAAAGAACGGTGCTGCCACACACCAAACCATCCAATAGGCCCAATAATAGATTGTCCAATTTTGCGGGAAGTTAGATGTACGGAGCGGATCGGTAAAAGTAGATAAATCAACAAAATTCTGAACCATTCGCCCAAGCGAAGAAAAACCTGTTTCAATAATGTATCGTGTTTCACCACTAAACAGTAGCACAAAAGCAATCAAACCAAAGAACATATAAATACAGATATTAGCTAGCTTGCTGATTCCCCTAAAACCGTGTAGCAAAGAATATGTATATACAATGCAAGTAATTAACAAAATAATAATATTGATTATAGTGCGGCTGATAGCAACATGAAACAATTCACTAATGATAGTTGCCATCAGTGGTGTTGCTACACTAAAAGTTGTTGCAGTACCAGCAAGAAGCGCAAACACCGCTAATAAATCAATAATACGACCAACCCAACCATCAGTATACTTTCCAAGAATTGGACGGCAAGCTTCTGAATATTTTTGACGATTTCTTTTTCTTACATGAAGCATAAATCCAAAAGCGACAGCTAACACCAAATAAAATCCCCACGGAATAAAACTCCAATGGAACAGCGGATATACCCCCGCCCAATCTTGAATACTTCCCATCTCTTCTAAATGAGGATCCGTTGCATACAGCACCCATTCTGAGAACGAATAGAACAAAATATCTGCAGCAAGACCACAGGTAAACATCATAGAGCCCCATGCAAAAAAGGAATACTTCGGCTTCTCATTCTTCTCACCAAGGACAATATTACCGTATTTAGAGCCCGCAATATACAGAGAAAGAACAAAAATCCCCAAACCGATTACCAAATAATATGTACCAAATGTATCCCCAAAGAAAAACCTAATTTTACTAAGCACTGCATTAGATTGTTCTGGTGCAAAGAAAAACAGAACGCATAATGCAATTACTATCGCCAAAGGCACTAATGTTATCATCCAGTCTATTTTTCCGTGCTTTTTTTTCATATTCATTTATTTTTCCTCCATGTATTTTTTGTAGCTGGCATCCAAAGCAATTAACTCGCTTAAATTATCTATCTCTATAATATCGTCCTTATTCATCGGACGGATACCCAATTGATATTCCTCCAGATAACAGAACATCACCACATCATCCCAGTAGATTTTTCGATTCTTTTTTTGTTCAAACTCAATTTCCAGATGATACTTCAGTTTTTTTCCATCCTCTGCAGTCCATCGGGAAATGCTATACAGTTGCCATCCCCTTTTTCCCCCTGTACGGCTACAAGAAGTCACAATCCCATCCTGAACAGTCTGAAGCCATTCATCTGTTTTCCCATCTGTCCAAACGCTGTTATATCCAGAACGTTCAAATTCTGGGGCAAGAATTTCTGGGTTATAAATAATCTGATCACCATCCAGAATAATTGCATTTTCAATATGTTCTCGTGCTACATAAAGTGAAGAAATGTTATTACAAGTATCGTAGTATGGATTTTCAATTAATTTGACACCATCATACTCCCTTTCAAGTGTCGCAAACTGCTCTTTCAGATATCCAACAACAACATAAATCTCATAGATTCCGTTTTTATGCAACCCATCAATAACCGTATCAATCATTCGGACACCGTTCACTTTGACCAATGGTTTAGGTGTTATCAGCGTCACTGGATGCATCCGATTTCCTAAACCTGCTGCCATAATAATGGCTCTTTCTACTTTCGACATTTAATTTTCCTCCCCTTGCTTTTTCAGTTCCTCTTGAACAATTCGATAATAATCTTTTGCATAGCGATACTGTCGAAGAGAATACTCACCAAACTCTACACCAAGATTACGCTTATACTCGCACCAGTTACTCCATAAAAGCCCACAGGCTGCAATATAACAATAAATCTTGATTCTGGTTGCATCATCACATCCTTCTGTAAAATAGGCTGCAATCAGGCGATCAACCTGACGTTTGTTGTAAAGAGAATAAATACAGAACATCGCTACATCCACATGGGGATCTTGCATTCCTGCATACTCCCAGTCAATCAGGCGGATTTCCTCTTTGCCATCTTTCTCTATAAATAGGAAATTATCTGGCACTGCATCAATATGGGTCAGGACTTTTTCTATGATATGTGTATCAATATAAGACTTCAGCGATAGAACATTTATTTTTGTTCTTTTATAATCCTTATAAACAGAAGGTATTCCATCCCACAGATTTTCATAGAACTCTATCTGACCAAAAATGTCAAATTCATGATTGACCTTCAGTTTCATTTCATGGAAGTTTCGCAACCGTTTCATGCACTTTTTGACATCTTCGTAACTGGATGAATCGCATACTCTGGCTCCTTCCAGAAATTCCGTGATTTTATAACCATTTTCTGGATTGATATACGCAATATCATCGCAGATGTGTTTTCCATCAATTGTTTGGTAAACTGCCGCTTCTTGACAACGGTTAATCAGCTGATCGGTTCCCTCTCCCGGAATACGCATGATATATTTCTTTCCTTTACAAGTAAAAAGGAAAGAGCGATTCGTCATGCCCTTTTTCAAAACTGTAATATCCGTAACTTCTTCTGCCTTTGCTTTTAATGCTTCACAAATCACCTGAATTGCGTCTGTTTTAAGCTGATTAGAATCACTGTCAATTTCTCGTAATTGCTCATAGGTGTTGATTTCCACAACATCTGCCGAATGGACTACACGAGCAACAACAATCATTCGATCTTTATTATAAAGTGCTTCTTCCCAGAATGCTCCATCATACTTCTGATTTTGACAAAGTTCATCAATGCGTTCTGCAACTATGTCTGCATCTTCTTTCACAAGATAACAAATACCAATCATCGCATTTCCACCAGAACTTTCCCGCACAGTTACAAGTTCCATTTTACGGTTGACACGAACATTGCTGTCATTGTCTACAAGGTCACTAACCATATACCACGAATACATCTCATGTCGGTGAAACGGATTTCGATCACACCAAATATCACAAGGAATAATATATGCATTTTCCAAATGTTCTTTTACAAGTTTAATCGAATGCAGATTATTTTTTGACGCATAATCTTCATTCACAATTAAATCCACACCATACTCATCAATCAAATACTCATATTTTTCTTTCATGAAACCTACTACAACGTAGATTTCTTTAATGCCCACCTCATGAAGCTGTTTAATAACACGTTCAATCAAAGGCTCACCATTAACTTCCAGAAGACCTTTCGGCATCTCTGTATTGATAGGAACCATACGCATACCAAACCCTGCCGCCAAGATAATAGCTCGCTGTGGGGTTTTCTGTTTATATTCTGTTACTGCTTTAACTGTAGGACGAATAGAATCATCTAAGTAATCTGCTTTAATAAGTTCTTTAAGCGATCGATTCACCACTCCCAATGAATGTCCTGATACTTCTGCTAAAATCCTCTGATTAATAAAAGGCTCTAGTAGAAGCGTGTTCAAAATATCGCTTTCTTGCTTGTTCATGTATCTTTCTCCTTTCATTTTTGTGAACGCAAAGTCCAATAGAAAGCCAGCTCCCAATAGATATTTCTATAAGAAGAGAGCTGACATTGCATTACTCTGCTTTCTTATATACCTTAAAGAAATGATGTCCTATCCTATCTTTTTCTGGCGGAAGTTGCATATAGTCTCCATATTCATGCCGGAGAACTTGATCATATTCTTTTGGTACTCTAAACTCATATTTTCCAAACGGCATCATAATAGTCTCATCAAACCATTTTCTTGGGAAAATATCTTTTTCACCCCAAGACAGCCAAATAACACAACCCACATATTCGCTACTGTCATACTCTTTAACTCTAGCCAAATTTTCCAACCTAGTCTGAAAGCAATCTTTTCCACGTAACTTTGCATAAAGATACACTGGTAATTTCACTATTTTTCTAAGCAAAGAGGTCGTTGTTTCAATTGCGAAATGCTCACGGGTAGCCTGATAGCAGAGTGATGACAATCTATCACCCTTTAATCCATACTTAACTGCTTCCTCCTTAGTTTTTCCAAGGCCATCATATGGATAAATGTCAATAAATACACCCATACCAAAAGGCTTTTCATTAGCCATTTCAATCACATAACGATCATCACTAATTCGTGTAATCATATATGGGTATTCGGGACACTCTTCTCGATTAAAGACCTGCAAATGAGGGTATTCCTTTATATGGTCTTTCAAATAAACCAATAATTTATCATAATCTGGTCGTGGCATCATAATATCAACATCATCATCCCATGGAATATAATCATGATGCCGTACAGCTCCAATAAGTGTTCCATAAATCAAAGCATATCGAAGATGCTGCGTTTCACACATTTTCGAAACAGTATGTAATATCTCAAGTGATATTGCTTGAGTTTCTTTAATCGTCAATTCATGTTTTTTCATATTGTATTTCCTCTTTAAATGATTTGAATATATCTGCATTGCTTATCTAGTAATATAAGTATTATTTACACAGTTTTTAATATTTTGTATATAATTGGAGCAATTAAATTTCTATTTAATATAATTACAACACACAATAATGCAATCTGTAAGAACAGATATTCCTGCATCATTGAAAGACATGCTTGTATGAATACAATAATGATGGTAACAAACTGAGTCTTCCATTCAACTTTCATTTTTACAAACTGTTGTAGATATTTTGTTCTTAACCCCCATGTTGTTATATATCCCAAAAACGTAGCAAACGCAGCTCCAAGAGCTCCACAAAAATATATAAAAATAAAATTGCATATTGTATTGACCATGGCACCAATAACTGTTGTCTTGGCTACTAACTTTGTATTTTGAGTTGCAGCAAATAAAGCCCCTTCAAATTGTGATATTCCACTAAACACAGTTCCTAGTAATAAAAAAGGAACGCATCTCCACGCCATAAAATATTTTCCTTTATATAGAAATGAGGCAAGTGGAATATTGATAATTAATAATCCAGAGCATATAACTAAAGAGATAAAACTGTACATTGTATAATTTGTACCAATAAATCCATCTCTATCCTCTTCGTCAAATTCTGCTATTGCAGATATTGACCATGCATTGTAAAAAATATTTTGAAACATCGTAAGAATAGTTGGTATTTTGTAGGAAACAGAATATATTCCATTTTCAGCTACGCCTCTTAAAAATGTCAAAATATATCTATCACTTGCATTATTTATCCACCACGAAATTGAATTTGCTATTAACGGCGAACTATACTTTATCATGGGTTTTGATAAATTTATATAATTAATAATTCTAATATCTTTGTATATTTTCCCAACAATTAGCTGATATAAATTCTGAATCATTATGCCAACCGTATTACTAATCATATATCCAATAATACCGTATTTAAAAACTAACAATAGTAATATATTACTTAAGCATGTAATAAAAGTGCAAATTATTCCACTTACTGCGATAACTGCTGCTTGATTTTTAGCCTTTAAGTATAAATTAAATATCTGGCTAATGGCCCCTAATATAAAATAAAAACACAAAAAGATAAGATAAATTCCAGAAATTTTTATAATATGTGTTGTGTAAATTACTAAAACACCTATGACAAGTATTAATGAACCCTTTACAGCAATATTAATTGATGTTGAAATTACATCTTCTTTTCTATATGTAGAATCCATTCCAAATCTGAGTGTTGCATCAAAAATACTCAACAAAAGAATTGGCATCAAAAGTGATGCCGTCGAAGTTATTAAATCTACTGAACCATACTCAGACGGAGATAAAACAGATGTATATAAAGGCACAAGTAAAAATGATAGGATTTTTGATCCAAAACTGCCAATTGTAAACAATCCAATGTTCTTTATCAAGGATTTACTCTTACTGTTCATCATTCTATCTCCTTAATAAGTCGCATCATCATATGTAATAACTCCTGCACCACCCGTTGCATAAATTGTATCTCCAACAACCATTCTTCCCATATCACTAACTAGTATTGTTGCTAGATTTCCTATTTCTTCTGGTACTATATATCTCTTAGATGGCGAATAATCCAAGTTTAAATTATCATCTTTATCATTTCTCAACATTGGAGTAAGAGTTGAGCCCGGTGCTAGACCATTAACAACAATTCCATATGGAAGATACTTTTTTGCCATTCCCAAGGTTAAGCTTCTCTCCCCCCATTTTGAAATAATATACGGCGAAATGCCTGGTCTTAAAGCAGAAGACGAAGTGATATTTAATATATTTCCTTGAATATTATTTGTAACCATATACTTTGCTATTTCTTGTGAAACAAAGTACATACCTTTTAAATTAGTTTCTAAAATCCTATCATATTCTTCTTCAGATGTATTAGGAAACAAGTTTCCTCCATTGACTCCTGCATTATTTACAAATATATCTATCTTTTTATTCTCTATATAATTTGAAAGAATCTTTTTCATTCCAAGCACATCAGAAATATCCAACTCAAGTAATTCAATCCTTTCGCTACTACATTTACAAGCTTGAACCAGATTATTTTTTGCACGAAAAAGTTTGTCACTGTTTCTTCCGCAAATGGTAACATATGCCCCATTGTTAAGGAAACTTTTCGTAATTGCATAACCAATTCCAGAACTTCCGCCAGTAACTAAAGCATATTTCTCTTTTAATAAATTTCCCTGATAACACGGAATAAGAACCTTTTCTTTTTCAATTTTCACAAATTTCTTTTTTAATATCGATTTTATGTCCATATTTCATTTATCCTTTTATGCTGTGTTTCAATTTATTATATTTTTTTTCTCCAACAATTCTCTTTACAACACCTTTTATAGATATTCTATCATTTAAGTTCTTTGATGTATTTTCATTAACTATTTTCAAATAGGCATCGCTTTCATCGTAATCTTCAACAAACACCTCTAATACAATTGGTTTTTCTGAAACGGATATAAATTTCGGTGTAATATCTATGAGTTCAGAAATACTATTTGCAGAATAATATTCAAATCCGCATGATGTAGCCCATCCTTTTGATGATCCATGGTAATCTGCTGCTGCAATGTATTTATCTCTTTCCCTCTTTTTTTCTCCATTTAATTTAAATTCAATTCCTCCATTATTATTGACTAATAAAATTCTCACATTATTTTTCATTTCACGAATACTTAGAGAATTCATATCATAAATAAAAGCAAGATCTCCAATAACCATGAAGCATAGTTTTTCAGTTGCTAGGCTTTGTCCAATCAATGTAGACAAACCGCCATCGATACCAAATGCTCCTACATTTGAATAACACTCTATAGATGTATCTAATGAAAACATATTCCAGATTCTTAAACTATTCAATATAGAAAATTGCATTATTGAGTTATTAGGAATCTTATCATGCATATACTGCGCAACCGAAATATGTGAAAATGGCACTTTCAAATTTGTTGTTTTCAATTTCAGTTGATCCTTCCAACATTTAAGATACGAATGACTACTGCATTCAGATTTAACATTCTTAAAGAAATCAATTAATGTCCCTTGATAAATTCTCGTCAACTTATCATAGGTATCTGCAACAGCTCCATCTTCACAAATGCGCCAATGTTCCATATTATGTAAAGAATTATCAGAAAATGCTAAATAAAATGGATAATCCCCTGTTTGTCCCCCAATAGTTATTAAAATGTCGGGTTTTATATTATTAATCTCTTCATAATTAGAAGTTAATAAAAATAAATTTCCTTCTATTGAGTACTCTGAAGAAAAATTAGACAGATGATTCACATATATAACTGAATTAGTAATTTCAGAAAAGTGATTTATGGCTGCTATTTCACTTTTTGTAAACGGCAAATGCTCCCCTATTAAAAGTAAAATTCTTTTATCTGCTAAATTTTCCATACCAATATCCTGTGATTTAAACCTGCGTATTGTTCTAAACTTTGGAGAAGTATCTTTTAAAGGAAAATCTAACCACGGTATACACAATTGCACCGGTCCAAAACCATGTTGTGATAATTCCAAAAAAGCCTCATTTGCCATTCTTAAACTTTGATAATATCCATTGATATCAGAAATAAAAGGAAGCTCAAACGATCTTTTTACACAATCTTTAGGAAGTGAAGTCTGATCAGGTGCTTGCATATACTCTTGATACTTAAAACGAGGATGTTTTTCCATTGTAATAGCCAAAATTGGAACTTTCTTATAGTATGCTTCAGTCAAACCAGGAATATAATTTCTTGTCGCCTGTGCGCTAGTACAAATTAGTGCTACCGGATGTTTTCTTTGTAAATAAACACCAATTGCAACATAAACAGCACTTCTCTCATCTATTACTGAATAACATCTAAAATAATCATCATCCTGCACAGCTTTGATAACAGGAATATTCGTACCTCCTGGACTTATTACAAGATCTCTTATATTATTTTCTTTTAAAAGTCTAACTACAATTTCAATATTGTTAATATTATTAAATTTCATATAATTAATTCTCCCACAATATATTTGAGAATAGTTTCGTGACATCTACACATGTTATTATCTCATTTATTATCTCATTTATTATCTAAACTATAGAATAATAACATAAGAAAAAACTGCTGGTTTCATCGCTAATACCGTAGATGTTCCCTATGCAACTAGATTGATTTTTATACCACTTTTCTATACATAATTTCAGTATTATAGATTAATTTAACATAACCGCATATCACTATAATAATTGTCAAAAAGTACCTAAGCACTACTGAGTGTACATCTTAAACAGACGAGGGTTAATCTGTAACACACATACATCAATAAACTAGAGAATTCCCATTTTTGAAAAGACCTTGCCTATTAATTTTTATTTGCAAACTCTTTTAAAAGCTGGGATATACTATTCTTAAAAACACTATTTTTCTTATGAATTAACACTATTGACTTGTTTTGAGCTTCAATTAGTTCCTCTTTTTTGTCAATGTATTGTAATACTTTCTTATACGCTGAATCTGTACTTTCTATTGTAGCATTAACAACATAAGGATAATCTAAACTTCCGAAAAGTCCTTCAAATTTTCTACTATAAGAAATCGGAATTGTTACAACACCCGAAGAAAAAGCCGCAATTGTAGCATGCATCCTTGAACCAATAAATATACTCATATTACTAATATAGCTTTTAGCTTGAATCGGTGTATTAAAAGCAGGTGCCATAATAGTGTTCGAATATTTTTTTTGTAGCATCATACAGATTTTATAATCATCATCATAAGCATTATCAGCTTGATCAATAACATGCGGAATTAAATGGACTTCATATTCATCTGAAAGTCTAACTATTAGCTTTTCTACTATCTCAGAGTACTGAATTGATAAACCAAATTGATTTTTTTTATAAAATCCACCTTTGTATAAAAGACCACTTATATTAATCCCAATTTTTTCTTTTTCAGAAAATTCATACAAATCTTTATCATAAGGGAGAGTAAATGCCATATCTGATGTTAAAATAGAATTTTCAACTTTGAATTCATTTTTTAACAATTTTTGTGACATTTCATCTCTACAATAAATTTTAAATGCTCTATCAAATACTTTTTTTGCTTTTAGGGCTGAAATACTATTTTCAAAAGGTCCATATGTCTGTGGCAAAAGTATATATTTTTTGCACATTATCTCGGCAGCTCTTTTAAATCTAATAAGTCTCTTATAATAATCCAACGAATATATATCTGAGAAACTGTCTCCCATAGTTACATCAAATATAACATCACACTTCTTTAAAGCTCTTAAAAATCTAAATCTCAAATCCTTAATTCTAGGGTTAACTCTAAAAAATTTTACTTTATTAAAATATTCAGGAACACTCCCCAATCCAGTGCTGGAAAAAATATAAATCAATTCTATATTATTAGTCTCGTTCAATAATGTAGATAAAAAAGAATATCCTAAAGCCTCACATCCTTTATTTGGTGATTCTAACTCAAATCCGATCAACCCTACAATCATTCTCAATACTCCATTCTCTTATCCATTCTAAATATTTACATTTATTTTCTTCTGTTGGTTCAAGTATCATACCTTCACACCATTCATTCCACGCATTAATAAATACATACTCGGAATCTTTAATTGTATCCATATATTTTATAAAAAGTTCCTTACACGGTGGATTTATTACATATCCTCTGTATCCATGACGTGGTGTATTATCCCACTCAAAAAAAAGTCCTGGAATTACATCTTGTCGATAATTCCTTATCATTTCATTGAATAGCTTATCTCCACTATATACTTCAATACACTTTATGCCTTTATTACTTAACATTCGAATTGCTTTATGTTTACAACGCGACAGAAAATAGCATCCTCTATGAGAAAAAGAATCTATAGCCGCATTAGGCTCTCTATAATAATAACATTTATTTGAGTTCTTATTCTCTAACGTTTTAACATCTTGATAATGTTCAAGTCTCTCAATAAAATATATTCCATCAAAACCATTATTTAATGCCAATGAATTCCAAACTCTAAACATTTCTTCTTTTTCTTTAAAATTGGAATTGAAGATTACAAATATAGGTTTATTATCTTTCTTTTCATAACGTTTATCTTGAAAAAAAGGAAGCAAGTAATTAAAATGATGTATCCAATCTTCTTTTGTTCCATATGTTTGCTCTACTAAAATTTCTTTTGATCCCTCCCAGCTTCTAATCCAACTGTGATTTGCCCAACAGAAGAAAAAATTCATTTGTATATCTTTTTGATTTAAAAGTATTTCCGCTGGCTTTTGAAGTAATTTTTTCCCACAAAAATAGTAATGATAAAATATCATCCCATCAATTTTATAGTTATTTGCTAAATTAGCTTGTTCTCTAAGCGTTTTTTCGTTCAATTCATAGTAGTTGTGTTCCAGTGGTATTTTAGGCTGTTGATGACCTTTATATAATGCAACAGCCTTCTTCACATTTACCCACTCTGTAAAACCTTTGCCCCACCATCTGTCATTCTCTGGAATCTGATGGAACTGGGGTAAATAATATGCAAATTTTTTCATATAAATTTTCAACCTTTCAATCTTATGTTATCAATGTGTATTTTCATATCATATAGAATAGGAATTATTCCATACAGATGATTTTTCAACAAAAATAATACAATGCAATCTTTTTTAGAAAAATTTTGGTAATTTTTTTTTGAAACACTTTTATTACTATATAGTTCTTTACTTAAAAGCATCCTGATTCTTATAATTTTATCCATATTTGATGCTCTAGAATCATTTAGAATGTTTAAATACAAATTATTCAAAAGTCCTTTATAAATGCAATAGTTTGTAATTTCATCCTTTTTCTTGCAATTTAATTCATTCAGTATAAATGCCAAATTCGCTTGCCAAATACACTCATTCTCATACATATTCTTTTGATATGTATGTGTTATTGAATCAGAATTTTTGAAATAATAATACATCAAATTATTTACGTAAATAACATTTTTACACAATTTAACAGAATCTAAAAAGAACAATGCATCCTCTCCAACCGTTAACTGTTCGTTAAATCTTACTTCCTTTAAAAGATTGCTATCAAATACTTTCCCCCATACTGTATTAAACCTAGTTTTTTTGTAGGGATTACAATTTGATTTAAGACAATAATTAATCACATTTTCTTTTGAAAGCACTTTCATCGTATAAGATGTTACAACTTCATTTGGCATTACATTCGCATTATAGTTAACTTCCTCATAATTAAAAACATATATATTTCCTTTCTGCAGATTAATATGCCCAATCATTCCAAAAAAGTTAGATATAAGAAAATCATCAGAATCAACAAATATTACAAAATCTCCACTTGCATAATTTAAACCAATGTTCCTTGCTCTAGAAACACCACCATTTTTAACCGAATATATCTTTAATCGTTCACTATTAAAACTCCTAAGAATTTTATATGTTTCATCGGTGGACCCATCATCCACAACAATCACTTCCAAGTCTGTGTATTTTTGTTCTAAAATGGAATCCAGACATCTTTTTATATATTTTTCAGCATTAAAGACTGGTATAATTATTGAAAATTTCATATATTTAAAATTTTACACCTCACTTTTTATCAGTAGTCCAATGAATACATAAATTAACATACCTGATGCACTTGTGAATATTGCATTTCCCATTGAACTTATTAATAGAAGAACAAATAAAACTATTTGAATCAGCTTTTCATTTTTTCCAACTACATTTGAAACAATAAATCTAAACTGCTGAATTAGTAATTTAACATACATCAAAATACCAAAAAATCCAAATTGTCCTATTAACATCGGCCAAAAATTATCATTTGCAGCATATCCACCTTCTTCTGATAGCCAATAAATTTTTTGGTAACCAAATCGAGTATATAATTGCGAATAATTTTTAAATGCTTGGTCAGATCCATATGTAGCAAATCCTGAACCAAGAGGAAAATATTCTTTAAATATTGTAAAAGAGTTTCTCAACATAATCGAACGCGGTGTTACCTCAATTAAATATTGAATAAACTGTACTCTTCCAACAATAAATGCCGCCCCTACACCTCCTAATATATGTGTGAGTTTTAATCTAAATGGTCGATTCTTTTTTATAACAGCAAAAAGATAAATAAATACTGCAATCAATCCAAGTGCTGTCCCTCTAAATGTCAATAAAACAGATATAAGAGAAAGTAACGAATACATAAATAGCTTATGTTTATTTTTTATCTCTCTATAGATTACTCCGAGGAAGCAAAAAATTGCTTCATTTAATGCAGCTGGATTTCGGTATATAAATTGATATGTTCTTATTCCATATCTGATATCATAACTCATTCCTATATCTGTCGCTAAATTAATTATTCCAAATATGAAGACGATGGAAATATATAATCTCGCAATTATTAACAAACTTTTTGATGTCCTTTCTTTTACGCGTTCATTGCATATACAACTAATGTAAATAAATACAATTGGATTTTTTATCACTCCAATCATATCTATAAAAACAGCCTTAAACCCTACTAAACCTGAATTCACATTCGACAAAATCCCTACGAAAATAAGAATAGACAAACATGTCATAGTACTTTTAAATAATTGATAGTTTTTTTTATTCTTCTTTATCCTTGAATATTTTAAAATTATTTGCACAATTGCAAACAACATAAAAGCTTCATCAATATATTGTACAAATGAATTATCTATTAGTGGATTTAGAAGAGTTACCGTGATAACAAAAATAACTATCAGCAACTGTTCAATGCTTACTTTTAAACTCATACTTCCTCCATATATAATTCTTAAAAAATTATCTATTAAACAGATATTTATTTAATCTTCTTTTCCATATATACTGAATATACTCTACCTTCTTACCTAATTCCGCCACCAATCGTGTTTTATTAAGTTCATCAATTCTCTCAATAGTTGGAAAATCAGACTTTTCCTTTCTTACAATTCCATTTCTTGTTATATAAAAACTATTACCCTCTATATCTTTATCATTAAACGGCATATTACGTCTTTGAAAATGTAAATAGTTAAACTCGTCCTGAAGTATTGTTTCTTTTTTCATATATGCCCTATACAGTTTTCCCTCTTCCCAATAAAATACTTGATGCTCATAATTAAAACCATCGCATTTATTTGTTAGATAGCTCTCAACTCTTTGAAAACTATCGTGCCAAGGAGAAATATCCGCGCAATCTCTATTTTTATATGTAGGCACACCTAATAAGTCGTATTTTGTTTGGATTCCTTCTACTTCATCAAAAACACAATTTACAGGTGTTGTAAAAACATCCCTATAGTTCATTCCCAATTCTACTTTAAATCTCAGATTATTTTTATCATCATTTTTGTAGAAACACATATGTCCATGTTGATATATCTTTTCGTACTTATCGAGTATATCCTCTCTCAAAAATTTTCTGACATCACCCAATACTATATCCAAATCACAATGCCCCCAAAAATCATATTCTTTAAGTTCTTCTTTAAAAATATAGCCATAAGCAGGACGATAATCACATAATTTATAGGGTTTTTCACATATAATTCTAAAATCAAAGCATTTTTGAATTTTATTAACTAATTCTTCAAAACTCAACTTAAATACTTTCAAATTATTTCCATCATATCGAACTGTTTGATCAGTAAAAAGAAGTAAATCTATTGTAGGGTTATACTTTAATGAATTAAAAAATATTTTTGAATATGTAGGTATTTCCCCGAAGTATAATACGATCAGTGCTATTTTTTTCATTTAAAATTATATCCTTCCATTAATTTTACATAATAAGTATCCGCTTTGCTTGATTCTTCTTTAGAAAATTTGTACGATAATTTATGGAAAACCGTCATCTCCATTATCGCATTCCATACTTTATCATTATATTCATCAAATAATCTTAAAAGTAGGATATGTGGCACAGAATTACTAAACGGAACTACTTTGTCCCACTCTGTAGGATATCGATCTATAAGTATTTGAAAGAAGTCATGAAATATATAATAATCCACAACTTCATCATTATTTTTCCAATAGTCGTATAAAAGTTCTCTCATCATAAAAATAAATTTTTGGTTTGGTTTTGCTGTGATAAACCAATTAGAAATTATACTCGATTGACCATCCCTTCCTGGCTTTAGGCATTGAAAAAGGAAGAGATCACTATTAAACATATAAGCTGGAATATCTTTTGAACTACAAAATACAGTCGCATCAATCCATGTCCCTCCATATTTCTGTAACAATTCTAAACGTAACAAGTCGCTCATATGTGCCCCTTTGATTTTTCCACAATCAATTTTATCCTGTATTTCCTTTGGGAAAATAATATATTTACGATAATTTTCTTCCGTTATCAGTACTATCTCTCTGTCTGTAATATTTTCTTTTATGGAGGCATAGCATCTTTTTACAATTTCCGGTGCATTGTCCATTCCTTGAAACCAACAAACCCATACTTTTCTAGCCTTCTCAGAATGTGGTTCCTCTTTATATTTTTTTTCAATTTCCGTAATTTTATTTGAATACTTTTTTTCAAGATTCTGCTTTATTTTCAATGAAACTGCATTACGTAATATCTCTAATGAAGTCCTGCTTGTTCCTAAAATCAAGAACTCCCCCACTGCTGTAAAAAAAGCGCCCCCATTCCAATATTGCTTAAGAAGATTCATGCCACCTTGTTTTTTTAATATTTCTTTTAATCTCATCTCTTAACTCCATTCAGCAATTTAAAAACACATCTTCATATTGCCCACAAATCTTCTCCCACGTGTACTCTTCTGCCACACGCTCTTTGGCTTTCCGTCCCATCTCTGCGATTTTCTCTGTATTCATTTGATCTGCTTTATCAATCAGTTTAGCCAAATCTCCATTCTTTCGGCTCCAATACAGCGCACAATTTTCTGCAACTTCTTTATTAAAGCCAACATCAACCAGTAGATTCAAATCCGTACTTCCTAAAGCCTCAATCAGTGACGGATTCGTTCCACCAACCGTATGGCCATGGAAATATGCATAAGCATTCTCTCTAATCTTTTTGAGCAGTTCCTGATCATAAACGGTTCCAACAAATTTAATTCTTTTATCATTCTTAAAATGCAATTTGTCTTCTAGCTCATTCAAAAACTTATCATTCACATTCGTAATGATGGCAAAGTCTTTCTGACTCTTACTCTTCATAAACTCTCGAATCATGACTTCAAAAGAGTTCTCTGGCACAAAACGACCAACTACAAGATAATATTCTTTTTTTGTCAGTCCTTTTTCCTTATACCAGCTTAACAATTTTTCATCATCGTCAGCCAGCTTACTAAGTGTCAGATCCGCGCCATAGGCAATAAAGGTTGTTTTTGGATTTCTTCCTTTTATTCCCTTGCCATCATAACATTTATGAATATACTTTTCGATATTTACTGAATCACAAATTGCTAGGTCACAATACTTGACCATCATCTGCTCAGAGATTTTCCAATACTTTCGGATCGGTGCAGACCACTTGGCACGCATCCATTCATGTCCGTCCGGATTCAGATACACTTTTCCACCCAGTTTATGAATTTCTTTATAAAAATGCCCGGCGAATGGTCCGATACGACATGCCATTATATAGACAATTGGATTCGGAATGTGATTTTTCCTAATATGTTCGCAACAAGCCTTCAGTGCCGCCACATCATAATAAATTGCCTGTGCAGGCCCAATCTGAGGAACATCAATTTTAAAGCAATGTGCATTATGAAGTTCAAACTCATGGTCGTTAATTTTTGTCACTCCCTCAAATTTATTTTCATCCATGCAACCATCACCATTGGCCTTACAAGCAACATGATATTTAATATTTTCCTTGTTCTGATGATACTCTGTAAGCTTATACAC
>JAFEHB010000755.1_pt1 | contig 18145 bp, 20 predicted proteins | sample 9267121 | NCBI WGS metagenome assembly JAFEHB01 (sample SAMN17103336, study PRJNA684904) | human gut metagenome | isolation source: diarrhea sample from child under the age of five | host: Homo sapiens | place: South Africa: Mafikeng, Mafikeng Provincial Hospital | collected 2019-09 | reverse complement strand
AAATGACCAAACCGTGGCGGAATATTACCACGATTTGGTTGGATAAGAAAAATTGCGTTTTCGTTTTTATAAGTGTCAACTTGACAGGGGATAGTACCATTCTTTATCGTAATGTTTGACAAAAATAAATAATTCTTATTTGAAACTACTGGATTAATAATTGGTGATACTCTATGAAAATATTATTTTTATTAAAAAGTCATGAATATTCTGGTGCTGAAAATGTAATTTTAACTTTAATGCAATTACTTCCAGCTGAATATGAAACATATTATGTTTCACCAGATGGTCCCATTAGGAAGACGGTAAGGGCTAAAGGACAAAATTTTGTAGCATTAAATAAGCCTAATCTTAAATCTGTAAGAAGTACGATAGATAAAATAAAGCCTGATATTATTCATGCTTCAGACTTTTCTATGAGCGTGTTAGCAACGATGGCATCCTCGGGAATACCTATCATATCTCATCTTCATAATAATCCAACTTGGATAAAAAACGCATTAGATCCTAGAACCGTTGCATATAATATTGCACTACGCAAAATTAATAAAGTTATTTGTGTGTCTTCTTCGGTTATTGACGAATTTAGAAGTAAGCAATTAAAAAATAAATCGACTGTTATATCAAATATAGTTGATACCAATAGAATAGAAAGGCTAGCTATTGAAGATGTTAGTAATAGTGATAGCGACTTGTGTTTAGTAGGAAGGTTAACTTCACAAAAAAATCCTTTGTTTTTCTGTGAAATAGTAAAAAAAATTAAAGAACAAAAACCTAACATTAGAGCAATTATTGTTGGTAGAGGAGAGTTGAAAGACAATATTGAAAGTTTTATTAAAGCGAATAATCTAACTGCCAACCTTAAATTGATTGGGTTTAAAGAGAATCCTTATCCTTACATGAAGAGAACTAAGATATGCGTAATGCCCTCTAAATATGAAGGCTTTGGATTATCGGCGGTAGAAATGTTAGCTTTAGGGAAACCAGTAATTGCTAGTAAGGTTGGCGGGTTGAAAGATATCATTAACAATGATTGTGGTAAGCTAATTGATGGCTTTGGTGCTGATGAATACGTTGAAACATACTTTAAATTACTAGAGCCACAAGTGTATAAGCAAAAATCACAAGGTGCATTATTAACTTCAAAGAAATTTGCTAATACCAAGCGATTTAGTGCTAATTTTATGAATATTTATATGGAGGCATTAAAATGCCAGAATTAACAATTCTAACTCCATCCTTTAACCGCAAGCCTCGAATGAAGAAATTACTAGAAAGTTTAGAGCAACAAACCATTTTTGATTTTCAATGGTTAATAATCGATGATGGGAGTACCGATGGAACGAAGGAATGGTTTGACCAACTTGATAAAGCTTCGTACTCTTTTAAAATAGATTACTATTATAAGAAAAATGGTGGCAAGCATACTGCCTTAAATTATTCTCATCAATTTATAAAGGGTAAATATATTGTTATTGTTGATAGTGATGATCGCTTAGTTGATAATGCGGTAGAAACTATTTTGACGTATTGGCGAAAATATGAATCTGATTCCCAAATTGGTGGCATTACCTTTCAAAGAGGAGAACTAAGAAATCATCGAAAATTTGACGATAAAATCGTTGGGGTTAAAGAATCAACATTTAGTGCCATGACTAATGAGGGAATGTCAGGAGACCATTGCGAAACATTTAGGACGAGTTTATTTAGACAACGTAACTTTCCAGTATTTAGGGATGAAAAATTTGTCGCAGAGGCTGCTATGTGGTATTTCATCACTCAAAATTATCATGTGATATATGTTGATGATGTTGTTTATTTAGCTGAATACTTAGATGGTGGATTGACAAAATCGGGAAGAAGCTTACGAATATCGAATCCTAGAGGGAGCCGGTGGCATGCAAGAGCTTTCTTAAATTCCGATTTTAACTTTCGGATTAGAATAAAAAATTCCCTTTTGTTTAATACGTACTCTCATTTTATTGGAGAAAATTACTTTAAAGCTGTTTCTACAACAACCAATAGTCGATTTATATTGACTATAAATTGGCTACCAAGTTATGGTTTATATTATATTTGGAAGAAAAAATATGGTAATTAATGCTTTAGATTATTAATAAGTTAAGGTAGGAGTTAACTAATGATGAATGATATTAATTGTCAAAAAGAGAAAACGCTCATTTTAACTCAGACTGATCCTAATGTTGACGTTATGTTTAAGAGCTGGCTAAAGTATGGCCTACATGCGGACATTATATTTAAGAATATATCTAAACCTTTAAGAGCTATTAGGAGGGTAGTAGCAACTAATTTGCCTGCAAACTTTCTTGCTGATTGGCTTAACGATTGGAAAAATGAACTAGATAAATATGAAACTATTATCATTCATGCTAGTGAGTTAACTTCTCACTTGCCAACATATATTCATCAAATAAACCCGCAAGCTAGGATTATTTACTGGTATTGGAATCCGGTTAATAGCCATACTTTGCCTTCCTTGGTTACTGATTCAGATGTAGAATTTTGGACATTCGATAAGGGGGACCAGGGAAAATATAATATGAATTTTAATATTCAGTATTATTCGGGGATGGATAATGTAAAAAAAACTAAATTAAAAAATGATATTTATTTCATTGGTCATGATAAGGGAAGAAAACAAGAGATTGATAATATCCTTGAAAAAGTGAAAGCTTCAAATCTTAAATATAGAGCGGATATATTATCAGATGGGTCAAAAAATTATATTCCATATGATACAGTAAAAAAAAGGGTGTTAGAATCACGCGCCATTTTAGAAGTAAATCAACAAGGGCAAAAAGGGTACACTCTTCGTGCACTTGAGGCTTTATTTTTAGAAAAAAAGCTAATAACAACTAATAAAAGCATTATTAATGAGGACTTTTATTCATCTAATAATATTTTTGTTGTCGGTATAGATGATTGGGAAAAACTTTCAATTATAATAAAATCTCCATATGACAAGAAAGTAAATCGTTTTAAGAATGAGTATGATGTTAATAAGTGGTTCAGTAATTTTTTTAGGAGTAAATAATAATGTATCTTGTTTTAGCTTTATTAATAGCTTTAGGACTATTTTTTCCCAAAAGTAAGTTGGTAATAGTAATTGATGTAGTGGTGCTTGGTCTTATAGTAGGTTTAAGGACAAATAGTATGGACTATTATAATTATTTACTTGAGTACAATACGGCGCAAATAGTTCCCCCATCACTAGCGGATTTTCCAGGATATAATATTATAATGAGATGGAGCCAATATATAGGATTAGATTTCACGCAATTTGTATTAGTAATGGCATTTATTTCCTTTACTTTAATGATCACTGGGATGATGATATTTAGTCAATATGTCCCATTTGCAATGGCCTTTTTTATAGTATATCCATTTGGTCATGAGGCAATTCAAATGCGAACCTTTTTAGCTGATGCGCTGGTAATATGTGCACTTCCCTTACTATTAATAGATCATAAGACAAGAATGAAGAATATCTTATCAAAAAGCATCTTTTTTATCCTTGTATTTTTTGCAAGTAGAATACATACGCTTTGTTGGTTCTATTTAGCTATAGCTGCAATATATTTATTTTTAAGAAGGAAAAAATGGTATGTTCCACTTATTATTATCATTACCATAATAACAATGCTACTTATTAGATTGAATATACTTACTCGTCTTATGATGGTTATTTCTTCGAGCGATAAATTAGATCACTGGGTTCAGGGGTCTTCTGGGCTTGGTATGATTTTTTATGTTTTTTTAACAATGGTTTTATATTTGTTAATTAGGTACTCTATTTTGAATATAGTAAAAAATGAAACAAATAAAGTTTCTAAACAAGTAAAAATTAATATTTTAAGCTATTCAACGTGTCTTTTATTGATTATACCTTTATTAACCTATGATATAACCTTTAACAGATTATGGCGAATTTTCTTGATTTTACTGTATCTTATGGCCGGAGAATATTTATACCGAACGCATTTCAATCGAAATAAATTAATCTACATTTTTGCTTTATTGGCAATGGTTATTAGTATGTTTATTATAGAAAATGGATTAACTATTTTAAATTCATTAAATTAATAGGGTGATCTTATGAAAATAAATATGGTCTTACCAGGAATAGGACATTCTGGTGGGGTACAGATGGCTATCGATTATCTAAACTATTTTGCGCGTCATGATAATGACGTTATATGCTATGTTCCGTTTACTGGTGCATACTATGGGTGGAAAAGAATTTTATTTCCTAAGGCAATGTATCGAATTATTAAATCTAAAGACCTGCAGGGAAAATGGATTTCACATAAAATTAACATAAAATTTGTGCCTTATATTAATAATCTCTATGTTAGAGATGCTGATATTACAATCGCAACAAGTTGGTTAACAAGCTATTGGGTTTATAATTTAAAACAGGAAAAGGGCGCTAAAGTATATTTTGTTCAGGACTTTGAAACTTGGGGTAATGATAAGGAAAATAACAAGGTTAAAGCAAGTTATCAGTTGCCGTATGATTTACGAATTTCAGTTAGTACAGAACTCCATGACAGATTAATACAGGAAACAAAAGCAAGTTCAATAGTTATCTGTAATGGTCTCCCTAAAGAGTCTATTCGTAAATTTTCTAAAATTAATAGCGAAAAACTTGTTATTGGTTTTCCTTTTAGAGAGAAACGTGCAGTTCAGCAGGATATAAAAAATACAGAATTTGGTACTAACAGCTTACTAAAATTTGTGCATGAAAATCCAGAAATAAAGGTAAAAACATTTGGTTTTAAAAAACCAATAGAATTTTCTAAACCAATAGAATTTCTTGAGAATCCCAGCAAGGATGAACTAAATAAGTGGTATGATTCTATTGATATTTTTTATGTTCCTAGTTTATATGAAGGCTGGGGGTTACCTGCAATGGAAGCGATGGCTCGTGGGTGTGCAGTAATAGGTGCAAATACTGGATGTCTTAAGGAATTTGGTAAGCATTTAGAAAATTGTTATAAAATTAATAATATGACGAATCAGCAAGAACTATTTCAAGGGTTAGAACTGCTAATTAAAGCAGATGATTTAAGACAAAAAATTTCTGAAAATGCAATTAAAATAGTGAACAATTATACTTTTGAAAATAAGGCACAAAAGTTTTTAGAACTTCTTGAAAAACTAAATTCAGAAGGAGCGATTAATTGAGTAATAGTAATAAAAAACAGTGTTCCTTGGGAGTCAATGCTATTCTTAATGGCTTACAAAGTGTATTAAATCTAATTTTTCCACTGATAACATTTCCATACGTTTCTAGAATTCTTTCTGTTGATGGAATGGGGATATATAATTTTTCAAATACATATGTAGGATATTTTTTATTAATTGCTGGTTTGGGCATTACTACATATGCGGTTAGAGAGGGAGCTAAATTTAGAGATAATTATAGGAAAATGAGTGATTTTTCTAGTGAGATATTCACTCTTAATATGATTTCTACACTGATAGCGTACATTTTATTGGTATTGAGCCTATTAATCTTTAATGCATTAAATACCTATGCACTATGTATTTTGATTTTCAGTGTTCAAATATTATTCACCACTTTGGGGACAAATTGGCTTTATGTTATCTATGAAGATTATGCGTATATAACAAGTAGAAATATTGCTTTCAAAATAGTTTCTGTTATCTTGTTATTTGTTTTTGTGAAAAAGTCTACTGATTATTTTGTTTATGCGTGGATAACGGTATTAGCTTCAGTAGGATCGAATATCTTGAATTATATTCATGCAAAATCATTTGTTAATTTACGCTTTTTATGGAGAACAAAATGGAAAACTCATTTAAAACCTACCTTGATTATCTTTGCATCAGCAGTAGCAGTTAATATATATGTATCATCTGACAATACGATTCTTGGTTTAATAAAGGGGAATTATGAAGTTGGTATTTATGGTGTTTCGGTAAAGATTTATACAATTGTTGCGAGTTTACTAACCGCAATTTTAACCGTGACAATTCCACGGCTCTCCGCTCTGTATGGTAAAAAATTATTTGATGAATACCATGTTCTATTAAATAGGCTAATGAACTTATTAATTATTTTAGCTTTTCCTGCTATGACGGGATTGATGATGCTTAGCAAAAATATTGTAATAATTATTGCAGGAGAAAAATATATACAGGCTTCTACTTCTTTAGCAATTATTGCCTGGGCAATTTTATTCTCACTATTTAGCTGGATTTTTTCCGATTGCGTTTTACTTCCAGCTAAAAGAGAAAAGTATCTTCTAAAAAACACGATTATTACAGCGATATTTAACATCTTAATCAATTTAATTTTTATACCACTATGGTCATATGATGGTGCAGCACTGAGTACTGTTTTAGCAGAAGTAATGTCTGTAACAATGAATGCCTATTATGGAAGAGATATTTTAAAACGAACATTTTCTAACAGATCAATTTTGAAAAATATTTTTGATTCTTTAGTTGGTTGTATTGTTGTTGTGATAATTTGCTATGTGGTTAACTCAAACATCGATTCATATATAATTGGCTTAATAATTTCGGTATCACTTGCCATTGTAGCTTATTTTTCGGTTTTGTTATTAATGAAAAACTTGGCATTTAAAGAGTTTATTAGGGCTGTAAGTAATGTACTACAAAGAAGGAGAAGCAGATCATGAAAGGAATAATTTTAGCCGGTGTTGGTAGTAATCGTGATTTCCGAAGCTATCCTTCTAACGATTGTCTATTTTGTCTTCCGGAATAGTTTAGGAATGGAGCTTATTACCAGTATTTTTGGTCGGTTCTTTAAAAGGAGAACTGTTTAGAATTACTAGGTTAGTAATTTGGAGGTATGAAAAATGAAAGGTATTATTTTAGCAGGTGGCTCTGGTACGCGGTTATACCCAATTACTCGGGGAATTTCCAAGCAGCTGATTCCAATTTACGATAAGCCGATGATTTACTACCCGCTGTCTACGTTAATGTTGGCCGACATTCGGGAAATATTGGTAATTTCAACGCCGGAATTCATGCCGCTGTTCCAAAATCTCTTAGGGGATGGCTCAGAATTAGGGATGAGCTTCTCTTACAAGGTTCAAGAGAAGCCAAATGGACTGGCAGAAGCCTTTATCTTGGGAGAAAAGTTTATTGGTGACGATAGTGTTTGTCTAATCTTAGGAGATAATATTTACTACGGTGCTGGTTTGTCTGAATTAGTTCAGTCGGCGGCACAAAAAGAAGATGGGGCAACGGTCTTTGGTTACCACGTCAATGATCCAGAGCGCTTTGGGGTGGTTGAGTTTGATGAAGATATGCACGCCCTTTCGATTGAAGAAAAACCAGCTCAACCGAAGAGTAACTATGCGGTAACTGGGTTGTACTTCTACGATAACGATGTGGTTCAAATTTCTAAGAACATTCAGCCATCCAAGCGAGGAGAATTGGAGATTACCGACGTCAACACGGAGTATCTTCGCCGTGGTAAACTGGATGTGAAGTTAATGGGCCGCGGTTACGCCTGGCTTGATACCGGGACACACGATTCGATGATGGAAGCATCTAACTTTATTGCAACGGTTGAAAAGCGCCAAAACCTGAAGGTGGCGTGCTTGGAAGAAATTGCCTACCGGATGGGCTACATTGATAAAGAACAATTGGTTAAGTTAGCACAACCGTTGAAAAAGAATGATTACGGTAAGTACTTATTACGTTTAGTGGAGGAGAAGTAAACAATGGGTAAGTTATTAGTTAAGACAACGAAGTTACAAGATGTTAAGTTAATTACGCCAGCAGTCTTCGGTGATCACCGGGGCTTTTTTACGGAAACCTACTCTGATCGTGACTTCAAGGAAGCAGGAATTAACTTTGACTTTGTCCAAGACAATCAATCCCTTTCAACCCAAGCTGGGGTATTACGTGGCCTACACTTCCAACGGGGAAAGGCTGCCCAAACGAAGTTAATCCGGGTTGTAACCGGGGCAGTTTTGGATGTCATTGTTGACCTTCGGAAGGGTTCACCAACGTACAAGCAATGGGAAGGCTACATCCTTTCGGCAAGTAACCACCGTCAGTTATTAGTACCACGTGGTTTTGCACACGGTTTTGTTACGTTAACTGATAATGTTAACTTTGTATACAAGTGCGATAACTACTACGATGCGGAAGCCGATGGGGGGATTTCCTTTAAGACACCAGAATTAGACATCGACTGGCCAATCGACCTTGATAAGGCAATCACGTCAGAAAAGGATGCTAACCAACCGACGCTGACGGAATTTGAGAAGGATAACCCATTTGTCTACGGTGAAATCTAAAGGAGCGCTTATGTTTAAGAATATTATTGTGACCGGTGGGGCCGGCTTCATTGGTTCAAACTTTGTCCACTACGTTGTAAATAATCACCCAGAAGTTAACGTAACGGTGTTAGACAAGCTAACATATGCCGGTAACCGGGCGAACTTAGCTGGGCTTCCAGAAGACCGCGTTGAATTAGTTGTTGGTGATATTTGCGATAAGGAATTAGTCGATAAGCTAGTTAAGGATGCAGATGCCGTAGTTCACTACGCAGCGGAAAGCCACAATGATAACTCGCTAGAAAATCCAGAACCATTTATCCAAACCAACATTGTCGGAACTTCGGTCTTAATTAATGCTTGTCGGAAGTACGATGTACGTTTCCACCACATTTCTACCGATGAAGTTTATGGGGACCTACCGTTACGAGAAGACTTACCAGGTCACGGTGAAGGCAAGGGCGAAAAGTTTACGCCAGAATCGCCATACCGGCCAAGTAGCCCTTACTCATCTTCTAAGGCTAGCTCAGACCTGTTAGTTCGGGCTTGGGTACGCTCCTTTGGCTTACGGGCAACGATTTCTAACTGCTCGAACAACTACGGTCCATACCAACACATTGAAAAGTTCATTCCGCGTCAAATTACCAACATTTTAAGCGGAATTCGCCCGAAGCTTTATGGTTCCGGAAAGAACGTCCGCGACTGGATCCACACGAATGATCACTCCCTCGCCGTTTGGAAGATCCTGACGGAAGGGAAGATTGGTGAAACCTACCTGATCGGGGCTGATGGTGAAAAGAACAATAAAGAAGTTCTGGAAATGATTCTTGAATTGATGGGGCAACCAAAGGACGCCTACGATCAAGTTAAGGATCGCCCAGGTCATGACCTCCGTTACGCTATCGATGCAACGAAGTTACGGACGGAACTTGGATGGGAACCAGAATTTACTGACTTTAAGACCGGCCTTAAGAATACGATCGACTGGTACACGGAACACCGTGACTGGTGGGAAGACGAAAAGGCGGCGGTCGAAGCCAAGTACGCTAAGAACGGTCAATAATTTATGCTACAAGGTCGCCGAATTAATAAGATTCGGCGATTTTTCGAATTAGGAGGAGACAAATGACGGAAATCTTGATTACTGGGGCAACCGGTCAGCTCGGCTCGGAATTGCGGAACTTACTTGATGAACGTAACGTTGCCTACGATGCCTTTGATTCCCATGGGTTGGACATTACCGATGAAGAAACGGTGATGAAAAAGGTTGAAGAGTTACAGCCAAAGGTCATTTACCACTGTGCAGCATACACGGCCGTTGATAACGCCGAAGACCAATACAAGGCAGCTAACTGGCAGGTAAATGAAACGGGGACCCAAAATATTGCTCAAGCAGCGAAGAAAGTGGGGGCACTCCTCGTTTACGTAAGCACTGACTATGTCTTTGACGGGACAAACCCTAGTGAATATAAGGAAGACGACCCAACTAACCCAAAGAATGAATACGGGAAGGCTAAGTTAGCCGGAGAAGAGATCGTTAAGCAAACTCTGGACAATTACTACATCGTTCGGACGTCATGGGTCTTTGGAAAGTACGGGCGTAACTTTGTTTACACGATGCTCCGCTTGGCTAAGGATCACGATCGTCTAACGGTGGTCAACGATCAATTTGGACGTCCAACTTGGACCCGGACTCTAGCTGAATTTGTGACTTACTTGGTTGACAATAAGAGTCCATATGAAACCTACCAACTCTCCAATGACGATAGTTGCTCCTGGTACGAATTTGCCAAGGAAATTCTGGCAGATAAGGACGTTGAAGTTGCTCCTGTTACGTCTAAAGAATACCCGCAAAAGGCTTACCGTCCTCGCCACTCCATCATGAGTTTGGAAAAGGCTAAGGCAACGGGTTACGAGATTCCAACGTGGCAAGAAGCATTGAAGGAATTCATGAGCGATATTGAGGACGGTCAGGAGAACTAAGCCAATGGAGATAACATCTCAAAAACTAAGAGCAGCATCGGAGGCCTCTAGAACTGCATTGAAAATGCATGATCTTGTTAGTTCTCCTAGCTTAAGGAAAAAATTGAATAAGCTAATTAGACCGTTTGGGGTGTTCAGTTTGTTTAATTTAGAGCGAAATAGTAAAAGAAATTCTAAATTGAACGGGGTTGCGATTGCGGTAATCGTAAAAAATGAAGCACCCTATATTAAAGAGTGGGTCGAGTACTATAAAATTATGAGGAGCATGACCAAAACGATGTCTTTGATGATTCGATGAAAAGGTACCAAGCTGAGTTGGAGAAGGCGGTACAAAATGATGTACGGGAAGACGCATAGCTGTGTAATCAAAAAGGCCCGTCCAACGGTATTCGGACGGGCCTTTGGTACCGCTGGGGTAGGGGTGGAGCTGGATTAGGCCGATAGTATGTTAAATAAAGTGCTTGTAGACTAGTTTATATTAAAAATCCGGTAGTTTCTCGTAAGCCAGGCGCTTGATGACCGTTTCTTGGTCCGGGTACTTAGCTAAGAGGTTGGCTTGGGTGAGCAGTTCGAAGTCGTGGTAATCAAAGCCGGGGGCCACGGCGCAAGAGACCAGGCCAAAGGAAGCGGGATCGGCAACTTCGGAACCAAAGATCGTGCCGGCCGGGACCCGGAACTGGAGCGCTTCGCCGGCTGCAACATCGCGGCTGAGCTTAATCACCTCGTAAAAGCCATTGGGGTAAAAGCAGTGGACCAAGATCGGCGCCCCGTCGTGGAAGTACCAGATCTCATCGTGCAAGAGGCGGTGGAGGTGGGAAGGCGAGCTACCGTCTAACAAGAAGTAGATTGAGGTGTATTCGTAGCGGCTAGCCAAGGACGTTTGGTCGTAAGTGGTTTTGGCGCTGTGGTACACCTGGCGGTACCATCCGCCCTCGGGATGGGGCGTCAAGTTGAGCTGGGTGACGTAGTCGGTTTTGGTTGGCATCAAAATCCCTCCTTTAATTGGCAGGCAATCGTTAGGCTGATTGTAGCACAGACTAGTTGTCTTGTTCCCCTTCACACTGTTATCAAAATCGTAAAACATTTTCTAAACTACCGTGAATCGTTGGGCGAACACCCGCTAGATCGGTATAATGGATTTAACAATTGCAAGTGAAATGGGGGAAGCCATTATGGATCAAGTGAAGATATTAATCGTTGATGACGATAAAGAAATTGTTCAGCTATTAGAAATTTACGCCCGCAACGAAGGGTACGAACCAGTGACGGCTTACAATGGTAAGGACGCCATCACCAAGCTCAACACGATGCCAGACATTAGTTTGGTAATCCTGGATTTGATGATGCCGGAAATGAACGGGATGGACGTAATTCGCCAGGTGCGCAAGGACTCCTCGATTCCGATCCTGGTCCTGTCCGCCAAGACGGCCGACATGGATAAGATTCAGGGGCTGGTGACCGGGGCCGACGACTACGTTACCAAGCCCTTCAACCCGCTGGAAGTGATGGCGCGGGTCAAGTCCTTATTGCGGCGTAGCGAAAACCAGGTCACTAACGACAAGCCCGACGTCTTAAACGTGGGGCCGCTAGTGATTAACAAGGATTCCCACGAGGTTAAGACCTTAAAGGGCGACCCGATCCAGTTGACCGCGCTGGAATTTGGGATCCTCTACCTCTTGGCTAGTCACCCTAACCGGGTCTTTAGCGCCGACGACATCTTCGAACGGGTTTGGCAACAAGAATCGGTCGTCTCCGCCAAGACGGTCATGGTTCACGTTTCCCACCTGCGCGACAAGATTGAAGCCGCCACGGGGGGCGAAAAGGTGATCGAAACCGTGTGGGGTGTCGGATACAAGGTCGAAAATCACTAATAAAGAGGAGTGCTCACCAACCTCCTCAGTCTGCGTTTGTGGTTTTTAGGTGTTACACAGAAAATGTGGAAAATAACCACAGGCCTAGTGTCTAAGTACGGACAAGGAACGATGCGTGCCGCATCAACCCTTGCCCTAGCTTAGTCATACGGCCTGTCGAGGAGGTTATTTTCCACTCTTTTTAATGGGGGAAAAGGATGTTAAAGTTAACCGGGCGGGAGAAGAGTTCCCTGTTTTTTGAAGGCTTACTAACGATTATTTTACTGGGGTTGATCAACATCGCCCTAATCACGATCATTCAAACGATGATCCAAAGTAACCCCGGGGTCCAAAGCGGGATCTTCATCATCAAACAGTCGTTGGTGATTGGGCCCTTTCACGCCCAGATTTGGTCCTACCAACGGATCGTGATGGCCTTTTTGGTGCTAATTGACATTGGGGTTTTGTGGTGGCGGCTCTTGCGGCGCTACCACCTCTACCAGCTGGATCACATCATTGGTGAACTTCATTACATCGCCCAGGGTCACTTGGAGCACCGGATTCCCTTCCGTGTCAACGGTAACCAACAGCACGTGATCACCTCGGTCAACGCCCTGGTTGACACGATTACCCAGGCCATGCAAGAGGAACGGGCGTCGGAAAAGTCCAAGGACGAGTTGATCACCAACGTTTCCCACGACCTGCGGACCCCGCTGACCTCGATCATCGGCTACCTGGGCCTGATTGAAGACCACCAGTACCAGTCCGAAGAAGACATCGTCAAGTACTCCCACATCGCCTACGACAAGGCCAAGCAGATGAAGAACCTGGTTGAGGACCTGTTTGAATACACCAAGGTTCAACAGCACGGCGCCCCGGTTAATTTGATGACCGTCGACCTGGGTCAGTTGCTCGAGCAAGTTGGGGCCTCCTTTGAGCTGGAAGCTGATAAGAAGGGGATAGCGATCAACGTCTCTTGTGAGCCAACGCCCCTATCGATCACGGCCGACCCCGAAAAGCTGGGCCGCCTCTTTTCCAACTTAGTTGCCAACGCCCTGAAATACGGTCACGGCGCCAGCTACATCCACCTGACGGCCAAGCAGCTGGGCGAAAAGGTGGTCATTACGGTCGCCGATGACGGGGAGAAGATCCCCGCCGAATCAGTTAAGCACCTCTTTGAGCGCTTCTACCGGGTCGAGTCGTCGCGTAACAAGGCCACCGGGGGAACCGGGTTGGGACTGGCGATCGTTCAATCAATCGTGGAACTCCACCACGGCTCGGTAACCGCCCGCTCCGACGATCAGGAAACGGCCTTTGTGGTAACGTTGCCAGTTAAACAAGTACAGAAAGAAGTTAGGTAATGAATAAGCAAGTTAAACGATGGTTGTACCGCACCGGGGTCTTCTTGGCCAGTTTAACCATGACGGCCGGCAGCCTGACGGCGGTTCCAGCGGCGGTCCACGCTGATACCACGACCAGTTCAACTAGTTCCAGCTCATCCACGAATTCGACGACCGACTACACGGTCAACGCCAAGGCGGCAATCGCCATTGACGCCACGACCGGCCAGGTCCTCTACGCCAAAAATGCCAACACCAAGCTGGCGATCGCTTCGATCTCTAAGATCATTACGGTAGGGGTGATTGAACAAGAAATCAAGGCGGGAAAGCTATCTTGGAACACCAAGGTTAAGGTCACTAAAGAAGAGGCCAAGTTATCGGAAAACACCGAGTACTCCAATATCACCCTAACGGCGGGTAAGAGTTACACGGTCAAGGAGTTGACCGAAGCGGCGATGATCAAGTCCGCCGATGCCGCCGCCATCACCCTGTCGCGGGCGACCGGCGATTCCACGGCGAGCTTCGTCAAGAAGATGCAAGCCTTCGTCAAAAAGGCCGGGGTCACCGACGCCAAGCTGTACAACCAAGTCGGGTTGACCAACAGCCAAATGGGGAGCTACGGCCTCAAGGGGGTCGCCAAAAACGCCGAAAACGAAATGACGGCAACCGACGTGGCCAAGATCGCCCAGTACTTGATCAAGAACTACCCGAGCCTGTTAAACATCACCAAGTTGACTTCGACCACGATTGATGGCACCACCGTTACTACCATCAATAAGATGCTAGCCGGGCAAAGCGACGCCCCGACCCAGGTTAAGATCGACGGCTTAAAGACCGGGACTTCGGACAAGGCGGGCGCCTGCTTTGTTTCCACCGGGACCTACCAGGGGCACCGGATCATCACCGTGGTCCTCCACGCTACTGGTGGGGGTGATGAACGGTTCACCCAAACCGCCAACCTCTACCACTTAATCGCCAACGAATACACGGCCTACACGGTTCAACCAAGCGTGGCCGTAACGGTGCCGAACGGGAAGGTCACCACCACGACCTTGACCACTCAGGGCAAGATCACCCTCTGGAAGAAGGACGGCACCCTGCTGTCGCCGAGCCTAGCCATCAACAGCAAGGCCGCCGACAAGAACGGTAAGCTGACCGCCCCGGTTAAAAAGGGCCAGGTGGTCGGTGAGCTGACTTACGCCGGTTTGACCGGTTTGGACGGCAATAAGCTGACCGTCGACGTGGTACCAACCACCAACGTTGACAAGGCCAACGTCTTCGTGCGCATGGGCCGCTGGGTAAAGAGCCATATCTAAAGAAAAGAAGTGCGCACCAACCATTTGCCCTAGCTTAGCCATACGGCTCGTCGAGGAGGTTAGTCGCACTTCCGATAACGTGCTCCTAACCACGAGCCTAGTGGCTAAGTACGGGTAAAGAACGGTGCTGGCGCACCAACCATTTGCCCTAGCTTAGCCATACGGCTCGTCAAGGAGGTTAGTCGCACTTCAAATATTTCCCGGGAAATTACCACCGAAGAAAAGAGATGGCTGCTCACGTCCGGTTAGATATGGTAAACTATTCTTTAGCCGGGTCAAAAACCCGTCCGAAAGAAAGCGAAATAGACAACTCATTATTTGTGGAGGAATTGCTTTGGCAAAAGCACATCAAATCAACCCGGAACGCGCCCGCTGGTTGGAGGTCCTGGGGGTTTCCATGCCCCTTTGTCTGTCCTACCTGCCGATCGGGATTGCGTGTGGGATCCTTTTGAACGCTGCGGGGATGAACTTCGTCTTAACCTTCTTGGTTTCGATCATGGTCTTCTCCGGGGGGGCCCAGTTTACCCTGGCGTCCCTATTGGTCAGTGATGCGCCGATCACCTCGATTTTTATGACCCTCTTCTTCTTGGAACTGCGTTACGCCCTCTTGGGGTCGAGCCTTTCTCGCTACATGCGCAGCGAAAGCCAGAAGTTGGTCCTGATTTTTTCGGCCTCAATGAACGACGAAAACTACGCCATCAACTACCTGAAGTTTGTGACCGACAAGAACTGGTCGGCCAAAGACGCCCTCTTAGTTGAGTACTACTCCCTGGCTTCTTGGGCCACCGGGAACCTGCTCGGGGGTCTGATCGGGTCCGCCGTGCAAATCGACTTAGTGATCGTGGACTTCGCCTTGACGGCCCTCTTTATCTACATGATCGTGATGCAAGTGCGCCAGCGCCTGACCCTTTTCATCGGGATCCTGTCCGCCGGGCTGTCAATCTACTTCTTGACCCTGGTTAAGTCGACCTTGGGGATTATCTTGGCCACCGTTTTGGCTTCCTTTGTCGGCTTTATCATTGAAAACCGGGTGCGCCATTACTCCAAGGATCCGGATCACACCTGGATTTTAGGTAAGCTGTTTAGGCCGTCCGCAACCCATAACACGGTGGAAGACCGCCAGCACATCAAAAAACAAGAAGAGGCGAAGGCCAAGGTTACCAAGACCGACGCCCAGCTAGATTTAAAAGGATGATGGTGAATAATGATGGGATGGATGAATTCAATTAACCTGGCGGAAGCACAGTCGTTGATTCCGAGCCACCACAACCTAACTTACCACCTGATCGTGATCGTGATTTCGGCGATCGCCGCCTTTGTGCCGCGGTACTTCCCGATGCGGTTCTTCACCAACCGTAAGATTCCGGAGTGGTTTAACGAATGGATGAAGTACGTGCCGATCAGCCTCTTCACCGCCCTGGTCATCAAGGGGATCTTCATCACCTCGGATTACAGCTTGGTGCAAGACCACGTTAAGTTGCTGGGCAACCTAGCCATTTACGGCCACGCCAGTCAAATCGTGGCGGCCATTCTCGTGGCGATCACCGCCTACTTCACCCGCTCGATGGCGGCCTCCGTTCTGGTCGGCCTGGTGGGTGTCTGGGCGCTGGGCCTGTTTTTATAAAAGAACGAAATCAAAATAAGGGACTGAGAGAAGCTTTTTTCTCTCGGTCCCTTTTCTTGTGGTTAATGTTATTACAGCACCCGCGGGCAATTTCTTTGGCCGACCGCTCCAACGGTCAAGTCGTTGATCGCTTGTCCAAGTCGGTGCTAGCGGACGTCTTGTGGCGCTTCAGGCATTTCTTTTAGGGGGCTTTATTGATGACCACTGCTTACTTAATTCACGGCACCTCAACGCGCGATGACGACTGGTTTCCCTGGCTAGAGGAGGCCCTGGCCCCGGCCGTTAAACTCGAGCGGCTTTGGCTTCCCAACCCGTTTGCGCCGATGCAGGCGGCCTGGGACAGCGCCCTGGAGGATCAAATCAAACCAGCAGACGGACTGACCCTAGTGGCCTACAGCCTGCCAATGGTTGGGTCCGCACTTCTTTTATTTGATCATGTAATCCCGTGTCATCGGCAAGTTCTTACCCGACGCTCCCTTGGTGATCAGGTACTGGATGACGTCGATGTTGCCGGACTCAAAGGACGCCGCGCAGGCCTGCAGGTAAAGTTCCCACATCCGCACGAAGCGTTCGCCCATCATTTCGGTGACCTTAGCAGTTTGGGCCTGGAAGTTTTGGTCCCAAAGTTCCAGGGTCCGTTGGTAGTGGCGGCGCAGCATTTCCACGTCGTCGATTTGCAAGCCGGCGTCTTCGATGTGGCCGATGATTTCAGTCAAGCCCGGAATGTAGCCACCCGGGAAGATGTATTTGTTGACCCAGGCGTTAAAGGCGCCCCCCTGTTGGCGGGTAATCCCGTGGATCAGGGCGACCCCGTCGTCAACCAGGTAGTTGGCCACGTCCTTGAAGTAGAGACCGAGGTTTTCGGCACCGACGTGTTCAAACATCCCCACCGAGGTGATGTAATCCCACTGGCGATCGCCTAATTCACGGTAGTCGGTCAAGTGGACTTCCGCCACGTCGCTTAAGCCCTCGTCATCGATCTTCTTTTGCACCAGCTTAAATTGCTCTTCGGACAGGGTGACCCCGGTGACCTTAAGACCGTACTCGCGGGCCGCCGTCAGCATCAAGGTCCCCCAGCCACAGCCAATGTCCAAGAGGGTCTTACCCGGTTGCGGGTGCAGTTTTTTCAAAATGTGGTGAACCTTGGCGATTTGAGCTTGTTCCAAGTCGTCTTGGTTGCCCTCTTCAAAGTAGGCACAGGAGTAAGTCATCGTCTTGTCTAGCCACAGGGCGTAGAAGTCGTTGCCGACGTCGTAGTGGCTTTGCACGTCGGACATGGAACTCTTCTTGCTGTGGTTTTGCTTAGGCATGAAGCGGCGCAGCTTGGAGTCGCGCATGAAGCTTTCGGCGCTTTGGTAGGCCGCGTTGATCAGGATCTCGATCACGTTGGCCGGACCCGAGAGCTCGATCTTTTTATCCATAAAGGCTTCCCCCAGGGCTAGTGAGGCGTTGCGCGTTACGTCAGCGACCGGGATCTTCTCGTTAAAGGTAATTGTAATTTCCGGATCCCCATCCCCGTAGGTTGCCGTGGAGTGATCCCAAAAAACCACTTTCACCGGGACGTTCTTAAAAGAGCGGCTCAGTAACGTTTTATAGAACGTCTTTTCTAACATCTGTCCATCATCCTTCTTTCACAATTATATTTGTTAATTATACACCCCGGGTGTCAAGTTTTTATGGCTCTACACTAAATCTTGTTGATGGATTACCATAGTGGTGATTCGTT
>JAFEHB010000752.1_pt1 | contig 18168 bp, 17 predicted proteins | sample 9267121 | NCBI WGS metagenome assembly JAFEHB01 (sample SAMN17103336, study PRJNA684904) | human gut metagenome | isolation source: diarrhea sample from child under the age of five | host: Homo sapiens | place: South Africa: Mafikeng, Mafikeng Provincial Hospital | collected 2019-09 | reverse complement strand
GTTGCTAGCTTGAGGGGTTTACCGCGTTCCACTTTTTAGGTTTCCCTAAAAACTACGTCACTGTGGCACTTTCAGAGTTACTAGAGCATATCCTTAGACTTAGCTCCTTCACTCGCCGTAACTTGAATACCAAGTCCCTAGGCTTATGGATTCACCTAGCACAAACACTACAGGCATCACAGCCTGTGCTAGCATGGACTTTCCTCATGAGAGCATTCTCTCACGCGATTATCCAAAAATTGCACGATCTATGGAATTAATAATCGCGATCTACGATCTGTTTCCCAAAAACTTCTTTTTCCAAACGATTGAGTCGTTTAAGAATATCAAAGTTCGTCGCTGTTGTCACTTGCGGGAATTCTTGCGTAGCTGTACTAGCAATTGGAGATGTTTGTGGTGTTTCCTGTGCTTTTTGGGCAAGTTCTTCACGAAGGCGTGCGTTTTCTTCACGCAATTCCTTCACCAAAGCAGCATAGGTTTCATAGTCTTTTATAACATCATCCAAAAATTCATTTACTTCATCTTTACTATAACCACGAACTTCTCGTTTGAAATCTTGATCAAAAATATCTTTCGCAGTAAAAATAATACTTGCCATTACTCTCTCCAATCTAGTTCATCATCTCAATTATATAAAAAATTGGTAAGAAAAATCAAGGTATAACACTTAGTTTTCGTAAAAATTTTCAGCAAGTTCATTTAAGTCATCAAAACTTAATTGTTTGACATAAAATAGTTCTTTTTCTTGCATCATTTTGTAAAGATACTTTAAATTGGTTTCATTTTCTGGATCGTAAAAAAGGTAAGCTCCATCCGCATTATCTATCAAAAACTGATTGTATTCTTTTAATTGACCCGGATTGCTATAGTGGGGATAGGCATATTTCACGAAATCCACCTGTTTAAAACGTGCCAACATTTCCTGATTGGCTTCATTCCAATTTTCGCCAACGTTCTCAAATAGAAAGATCGTCGCCATTTGAAAATCGTAATCTTCTTTTAACTCAAAGGCAACTTCTAGTACCCAAGCCTCAAATCCCAAATTACCAGAAAAAACCAGCCATTTCACTCCTTCTTCAAATAGACGACGAAGATCTCTTTCAATAGCTTTTTTAATGATGGGCAGTCGAGGGTCTTTATTGGAAAAGACTCCCACATCAAAACTCTTATAACCTGCAACAAGTATGGTATTCATTTTTTCCTCATTATTCTAATTTATGATATAATAGAGTAATGTAATTGTACCAATAAGGAGAACTATGGTCAACTATCCACATAAAGTAGCCAAAAAAACCTTGGTCTCTACACAAAAGAAACATCCGATCGACTTTGCGAATCGTGGGATGACATTTGAAAAAATGATCAACGAAAGCAATCAATACTATCTTTCTCGTGGTCTGGCAGTCATCCACAAAAAACCAACCCCGATTCAAATCGTGAAAGTGGATTATCCACGTCGCAGTCGGGCAAAGATTGTTGAAGCCTATTTCAGGCAAGCCTCAACCACGGACTATTCTGGAGTATACAAGGGGCGCTATATCGATTTTGAAGCTAAGGAAACACAGCAAAAGCAGTCCATGCCGATGAAAAATTTTCATCAACATCAGATTGATCATATGGAAGCGGTTGTCCAGCAAGGTGGTATCTGTTTCGTTCTCTTGCATTTTGCAAAGTTGAGCGAAACCTACTTACTTCCTGCTCCTCCACTAATATACTATTACAACATCGATCATGGTAGTAAATCCATGCCACTCTCCTATATTCAGGAGCACGGCTTTTTAGTAGATAAGAATCGACTTCCAAGCGTTCCTTATCTTGATATTATCGAACAGAAACTTCTAGGCGGTATTTAAATGAATAAACAAACAGTCATTCAATGGTTGAAATATGTTGCCATAGCAGCCATTTCATTTTTCTTACTTTTATTCGTCCTTGGTGGACTAATCTTTAGTTATTATGCGATGAAAGCACCAACCTTATCTGAAAAAGATTTGGTTGCTACCACATCGAGTAAGATTTATGACAACAAAAATAACCTAATTGCAAATTTAGGGGCTGAAAAACGCATCAACGTAACAGCCAATGAAATTCCTACAGATCTAGTCAATGCCATTATAGCTATTGAAGACCATCGTTTCTTCAATCACCGGGGGGTTGACATTGTTCGGATCGGTGGTTCCTTCCTTCACAACCTTCACGGAGGTAGTCAAGGTGGTTCTACTTTGACGCAGCAATTGATCAAATTAACTTATTTCTCAACCTCTGCTTCTGACCGTACTCTTTCACGTAAAATTCAAGAAGCCTGGCTGGCGACACAGCTTGAAAAGAAGGCAACCAAACAAGAAATATTGACCTATTACGTCAATAAAGTCTTTATGGCAAATGGGAACTACGGAATGCAGACAGCTGCGAAAAGTTATTACGGAAAAGATCTAAAAGATCTTTCGCTCCCTCAATTGGCACTCCTTGCGGGGATGCCCCAAGCACCAAACCAATACGATCCATACTCCCATCCTGAAGCAGCGCAACAGCGCCGAAACTTAGTATTAAAAGAAATGCTCGATATGAAGACCATTTCTAACAAACAATACGAAGCAGCGGTCAATACACCTGTTACAGATGGTCTGCAAAGTCTTAGTTCTTCAAGCAGTTACCCAGCCTATATGGATAATTACCTGAAAGAAGTGATCGAGCAGGTCGAAGAAGAAACGGGCTACAATTTGTTGACAACCGGAATGGATGTCTATACAAACGTGGATACAGAAGCTCAAAAGAAACTATGGGATATCTACAATACAGATGAATATGTCAATTACCCGGATGATGAAATGCAAGTAGCTTCTACCGTTATTGATGTCAATACTGGTAAAGTCATTGCTCAGCTGGGTTCTCGTCACCAATCCAGCAATGTTTCCTTTGGTACCAACCAAGCGGTTGAAACTAATCGCGATTGGGGATCAACTATGAAGCCGATTTCAGACTATGCACCAGCTCTTGAACATGAGGAATACACTTCTACTGCAGCTACCATTACAGATGCACCATATAATTTCCCTCATTCCTCAACACCATTCTACAACTGGGACCATTCTTACTACGGTAGTATTACTATGACTTATGCAATCCAACAATCTCGGAACGTTCCTGCGGTCAAAGCACTTGAAAAAGTTGGCCTTAAAAAAGCTAAGAAATTCCTAAATGGGTTAGGAATCGACTATCCCGAAATGGTTTACGCGAATGCCATCTCAAGTAACACTAGTGATTCGAGCAACAAATACGGAGCCAGCAGTGAAAAAATGGCTGCTGCCTATGCGGCTTTTGCAAATGGTGGTACCTATTATAAACCAAGCTACGTTAACCGAGTCGTCTTTAGTGATGGAACGACTAAAGAGTTTGATTCTGAAGGAACCCGCGCGATGAAAGCGACGACGGCCTACATGATGACTGATATGATGAAGACAGTCCTCATGTCTGGTAGTGGTACAAATGCGGCTATTTCAGGAGTTTACCAAGCTGGGAAGACCGGTACTTCAAATTACTCTGACAATGAATTAAACAAATTAACAAAGAACTCAAGTTATTCAAGTATTGTAATGCCAGATGAATCATTTGTCGGCTATACTCCGGAGTATTCTATGGCCGTCTGGACTGGTTATTCAAATCGATTAACACCAGTATTGGATAATGGAATGCAGGTTGCAACTGATGTTTATCGTCAAATGATGCTCTATCTTGCAAATAATAATAATTCCGGTCATACGGACTGGACGCAACCTAGTGGTCTTTATCGAAATGGTTCTTACCTCTATTTAAACAATGGTAAGAATAATTACAATAACTACTACTATGAACCAAGTTATTCAACTGAAGAATCCTCTACTGAAGAATCTTCTTCAAGCTCTTCTAGCGAAGAAAATCCATCTAAGCCAACTGAGACTTCTTCACAAGACTCTAACAATCATAACGAATAATATATTCTAGTTCACAGCAAGGACCATCCTTCCTGTGAACTTTTTTGTTTTTTAGAGGACAAAAAAGAGCCCAAGGGCTCTTTTGGATTGATTATTTTGCTAAAGCTCCCATTGGATCCCACGGTGCTAGGACAATTGGTTCTGCTTCATAGGCTGCTAATTCGTCTGCTGTTAGGAATTCTTTACGAACCACGATTTGGTAGGTATATTCATCCATCCAAGCATCAGAAGCCACAAAGTAACCATCTGTACCGACCTTGTCTCCCCATGAATTTTCAACCTTCCATTTACGAGACTGACCTGCTTCGTCTAAATCAACCCCTGTCAAGACCATAGCATGTGTCATGAGACTTTCTGCATAGTCCAAGCGACCCGCCTTGTCTTGTGTCAAATGAATGTCCATGCCTGCTTCAAAATCGTAGACATCTGTTGCCAGGATTCCGGCTTTACGGTTGCTGACTTGGCCTACATCTGAACCAAACCAGACAGTTTCCCCTGCTTTCATTTGAGCAATGGCTAATTCTTTCAATCGATCCATTGGAACATTTAGGTAGCGGACTGGACGGCTACCAACAACATTGCCCAGCATATCTACGGTGTAAGAATTTCCATATGGCTTGTCTGTAGTTGGGGCATTGATAATGGAGACGTAATCGTCTAATTGAAGGTCTACATATTTTTTGTAGAAGCTTTGTGGAGTTAAGCCACTTTCACTATGGAATTGGTTGTCCTTATCACGGTATGAAAAGTCAAATTCACGTGGAGGCAATCCTAAAGACATAGCCAAGAAGTTAAAAATTTCTTGCAACAGCGCTTGTTTCTTGCTCGCAACTGCCTCACTATCTGCGCCTGAGTGAATCAAATCACGCAAGATTTGCGCATCTTGACGCAAGAGTTTATTGAGGTAGGTGTTCAATTCCCGGCTATTGCTTGAAGAAATCGATTCTGGATAAACTGATTTTGGAACCACTCCGTATTTCTCAAAGAGAGATACCACCATATCCCATTGACCGCCATCTTGTTGTGGGGTTTGTAGGAGAAAAGCCACCTTACGGCTGGTCAATTCTTGGTCTGCTGTAGCAATCACTTGCTCCAAAAACCAGTTTGATTTTTCATACTTATCCCAAAAGAAAGTATGTGCTTGAGACAATTCAAAATCCTCCAATTGGAAGCTTGAGATCATCTTGTGACGGAAGGTATTTAAAGCCGCAAACATCCAACAACGTCCAGATGCTTTTTGGTTTGTCACCTTATCCTTGGTCAAATCAAGTGAAAAAACTGGTGTATTTTCTACTGCACTCTTGCGCGTTTCAAGCGATGCATGGATCCCATTGTGGGTAACAGCATTTTCAAGAGCCGCATATTTCTCATTTGCTTCATAATTAGCATAGAGCTGGTCTGTAAATTCTTTCGTTAATTCTGACATAGTAATCTCCTTTTTTCGTTATCTACTATTATAATCCTTTGAGTAGAATCTTCAAGTAAAAATCACCCTATAGAGAGGGATTCTGTATAGAATAGATGATTTTATCCCCGCAATATCCTTTGCGTTGAATGGCATGAGGGATGGTTTCTACATACTGCATTCCGGCCTTTGCCATAACTTTCCCTGAAGCAGGATTTAAACTGACATAAGTGGCTTTGATTTCTTTAAATCCGACTTTGTTTAATAAGAAATCTAACACAGCTATGACGGCTTCTGTCATGAATCCCTTCCCCCAGAATTTCTTGCCAAGGATATAACCTAGCTCGCAAGATTCACTTTCCTGGTCTTGAGAAACCACACTAATATCTCCAATTACCTGATCCGGTGATGTTTTCAAACAGATCGCCCATTTATAAGTATCTGGTTTTTGATACTGTTCGACCCATCTTTTGATTGATTCTCTGGTCCTCTCAGAAGATGTATGGGCATCCCAGGTAACAAATTTCAGATTTTCAGGATTAGAGGCCCAATTTTCATACATCGCTGGTGCATCTTCCAAAACGAAAGGCCTCAAGTATAAATGCTCTGTCTCCATAACAAGACTACCAAGATGATTCATAGATTGTCTCCCTTCATTTTTTCATGCAACTTGATTTCTGCAATTTTTTTACTTTAATCTAGAAGAAAAGGACGGATGAAACCGCCCTTCTTTTTGATGCTTTTCACAATATTGTATGGTGAGACTAGAAAATCGAACTCTACGAGTTACCGTTTTCTACCTCGTTCTCCTATTTTAAGACTCGGGCTAAAAAGGTCCACTGGACCTTTTTACTCCCAAAAATGATCAAATACTGTGATTGGCAAGTGGCGTTTGTGTTGGCCTTTGTACCACCATTTTTCAATAGTGGCTTGAGCTTCTGGGCTCACTTGTTTGCCTTCTAGGTAATCATCGATTTCATTATAGGTGACACCCAGCGCTACTTCATCTGCTATTCCTGGTTTTTCTTCTTCCAAATCTGCTGTTGGGATTTTCTCATAAAGAACAGGATCGGCTCCTAAGGCCTTAAGCAATTGTTTTCCTTGGCGTTTATTCAAACGGAAAAGGGGCAAAATATCTGCACCACCATCTCCAAACTTTGTAAAGAAGCCAGTAATATTTTCTGCAGCATGATCCGTCCCAATCACCGCTCCGCTACGTGCTCCAGCTAGAGCATATTGAGCAATCATACGACTGCGAGCCTTAATATTGCCTTTGTTAAAATCAGAAACCTCTGTTCCAGTCGCCTCTACTGCTCGTACCATTTCGTCAGCAGACTCCTTGATATTCACAACCAGGCTAACATCCGGCTGGATAAAGGCCAATGCTTTTTGTGCATCTGCTTCATCTGCCTGTACCCCATAAGGAAGACGAACGGCAATAAATTGATAGGAGGCATCTCCTGTTTCCGCGCGCATTTCTTCCATGGCTAATTGAGCTAATCGTCCAGCAAGAGTTGAATCTTGTCCACCTGAGATCCCTAATACAAATGTTTTCAAGAAGGGATGTTTTTTTAGATATCTTTTTAAGAAATCAACCGAGCGGCGAATCTCTTCCTGAGGATCAATGCTAGGCTTGACACCCAATTGTTGGATAATCTCTTCTTGCAAACTCATTTTGCTTCTCCTTCTCCATTGGCCTTGTTACGCATTTCCTCGATCAGATCCATCTTATCCTGCCAAATATCTTTGGCCAAGTCAACTGGGTAATGCTGTGGATTGAGGACACGCTTGTATTCATCCCACAATTGATCGTAATTTTTACGAGCATATTCTTGAATTTCTGATAATGTTGGCAATTGATAAACCAATTGACCCTCTTTAAAAATATCCACTAAAAGAGGAATGGCCTCAAAGTTTCGAACTGTTTTATTAATGTAGGTATAAGTTGGATGGAACATTTTAAGTTCTGTCAGTTGTGAAACATCTACTCCATCATAAGTGATGTAGTCTCCTTCTGACTTACCTTTTTCACGGCTCGTAATCCGCCAGACTTGCTTTTTACCTGGAGTAGAAACTTTCTCTGCATTATTGGAAAGCTTGATGGTATTGATCATCTCTCCTGCTTCGTTTTCAACAGAGACAATTTTGTATACCGCTCCAAGCGCTGGTTGATCGTAAGCTGTAATTAACTTGGTTCCTACACCCCAAACATCAATTTTTGCTTTTTGCATTTTTAAGTTGAGGATGGTATTTTCGTCCAAGTCATTTGAAGCGTAGATTTTAGCATTTGTAAAACCAGCCTCATCTAATTGCTGGCGAACCTTTTTAGAAATATAGGCAATATCTCCTGAGTCAATCCGGACGCCTAGGAAATTGATTTTATCTCCCATTTCACGCGCTACCTGAATAGCAGCAGGGACCCCAATACGAAGCGTATCATAGGTATCGACGAGGAAGACACAATCTTTATGGGTTTCCGCATAAGCCCTAAAGGCCTGGTAGTCATTTCCATAAACCTGTACAAGAGAATGGGCATGGGTTCCTAAAACTGGGATTCCAAAGAGTTTTCCTGCACGAACATTACTAGTTCCATTGGCCCCTCCGATGACTGCTGCACGAGTTCCCCAGATAGCCGCATCCATTTCTTGCGCACGACGGGTTCCAAATTCCATCAAAGGCTCATCTTCAATGACCGAACGAATACGAGCTGCCTTAGTCGCAATCAAGGTTTGAAAGTTGACGATATTCAAGAGAGCTGTTTCCACCAATTGACACTGAGCCAGAGGACCTTCTACCTGAACAATTGGTTCATTCGCAAAGACTAAATCTCCTTCTTGAGCAGAACGTACCGTCAATTCCAACTTGAGATCACGGAGATATTCCAAGAAGGCCCCATGATAACCAAGTGACTCTAAATAGGCAATATCGCTCTCAGAAAAACTCAAGTTTTCCAAGTATTTCACAATTCTCTCTAAGCCAGCAAATACTGCGTAGCCGTTTTTAAAAGGCTGTTGACGAAAATACACTTCAAATACAGCATGTTTATTGTGGATACCTTGATCAAAATAGACTTGCATCATGTTGATTTGGTATAAATCAGTATGCAAGGTTAAACTGTCATCTGGATACATATGAATACCTCTTTTTTATAGATTTGTTCTATGAATTCCTACCATAAAATTAGTACCATTATAGCACATTTCAGCCCTATTGAATACTGAAAGGAAAGCATGAAAAAAATCTGAGACCTTTTGTCTCAGATTTTTAAAAGATTAAAAGTTTTCTGTGATATATTTATAAACTTCTTGGCCAGCAATCGCACCGTCTCCGACTGCTGTTGTCACTTGACGCAAATCTTTTTGGCGAACATCCCCAACCGCAAAAACACCTGGAACTGCAGTTCTCATATGATCATTCGTGACCACCCAGCCATTTTCATCTAAAATACCAAGTTCTGTCGCAAATTCACTGACAGGATCTAAACCGACATAGATAAAGACACCACCGAAGGCTTGCTCTCTAACCTCTCCTGTCTTCACATCTTTTAAAAGGACAGAGGTTACTTTTTGTTCCCCCTTAATTTCTTCCACAACCGTATTCCAAGCAAAGTGAATTTTATCATTGGCAAAGGCACGATCTTGAAGAACCTTTTGGGCACGAAGCTCATCTCGACGATGGGCAATGGTCACTGTTTTTGCAAATTGCGTCAAAAAGACAGCTTCTTCTACCGCAGAATCGCCACCACCAACGACCAAGAGATCCTCGTCTCTAAAGAAAGCTCCATCACAAACAGCGCAGTAGGAAACCCCTCTACTATTCAGCTCCTCTTCACCAGGAACATTTAATAAACGGTGGTTAGACCCTGTTGCAATCACCACGGTTTTAGCTTCAAATTCCCCGTCATCTGTGACAATCTTTTTGGTTGCTCCGAGATCTTCGATGCGCTCTACCTGACCAAACAAATGTTCCACGCCAAGATTTTCTAAAGGCTCAAACATTTTTTCAGCCAACTCTGGGCCACTAATATTCGCATAGCCAGGGTAGTTTTCAATGTCAGACGTATTGTTCATTTGACCGCCTGGAATTCCTCTCTCAATCAATGCGACTTTTAAATTGCTTCGTGCTGCATAAAGGGCAGCAGTCATCCCTGCAGGACCTGCTCCAATAATCACTGTATCAAACATACTCAACCTCTTTCTGTTTTGTTGTAACTATTATAATTCTAACACGATCTTTTTGCAATTATCGTGCTTGAAAGATAAACAAAATCCCTATGACCGCAAAGGTTAAAATAGGAATCGTCATGATATCAATTAAGAGGATATCATACAAATGGGCTTGTCGTTGCTTGGCTGTTTTATCTTTCTTCTTAAGGGCACGGTAGCCAATCCAAATACAAGAAGCGATCCCAACTAAAATCGTTGTCGTCACTAAACTTTGTAAATATAAGGACAATAATTTATTTAACATCACGACTCCAAATATTTTTACATTTTCAGAAAACAAACCCAGCTAGCATCGCCAGCTGAGTCTTACCTCTTCTCTATTATATCAAACATAGGTCCGTTTGTAACTAGCAAAGAATTCTTTTGTCCGTTCTTCTTTTGGATGTTGCATGATTTCCTCTGGTGTTCCAGATTCAATAATCCGTCCTTTATCCAAAAATAGGACCTTATCTGCTACTTGCGCTACAAAAGACATATCATGGCTGACCAGTACCATGGTTTGTCCCGATTTTGCCGCATTGGCAATGGATTTTTCAACTTCTCCAACCAATTCTGGATCCAAGGCTGAAGTCGGTTCATCCAGCAAAAGAACCTCTGGTTTCATGGCCAAGGCACGAGCCAAAGCAACCCGTTGTTTTTGTCCACCTGAGAGGTGACGAGGATAGTGATTTTCACGATCCGATAAGCCGACTTTTGCCAGTTCTTCTCGAGCAATTTTCGTTGCTTCTTGATCGGATAAGCCCTTCACAACAATGAGCCCTTCTTTCACATTTTCAAGGGCTGTTTTTCTACCAAATAAATTAAACTGTTGGAACACCATGGCCAATTTTCTTCTTAAGGTTAAGATTTGATCTTGGGTAATGTGCTCAAAATCAACTTCGAAATCATCAATCTTAATTCTACCACTGTCTGGAGCTTCCAAATAGTTTAAACTGCGTAAGAAGGTTGATTTACCAGCTCCCGAAGACCCGATTAAGGCCACGACTTCCCCTTTTTGAATTTCCAAACTTAGATTATTTAAAACCTTTTGACCTGAAAATGTCTTTGATAATTCTGAAATATAAATCATTAGATCCGGACCTCCTGATCTGGTAAATCAATTGCTACGGGAGTCTCAATATCCAGTCGACGTTCAATGTGACGGCCTAGTATTTCAATGAGAATGTTCACAATCCAGTAAACAATCGATACCGTGATAAAGCGTTCAAAGTACTTCAAATCGCTCCCCCCAACAATCCGTGCTTGGGCAAAAATTTCAACCACACTGGCACTAAAGGCTAGCGAGGTCCCCTTGGTCAAGCCAATGAAAGAATTGATTAAGGTTGGAGTTGCAACGACTGCTGCATTGGGAATAATAATCCGTCGATAAACTTGACGGTTGGTCATCCCAAGACTACGTGCTGCCTCAATTTCACCAGGGTCCACTGATAAAATAGCTGCCCGGATGGTCTCACTCGCATAAGCCGCCTCATTAAAGGCAAGAGCCACAATTGCGAACAGCTCAGCTGGAATAGCATTAATGTTAAAAGCTGTTCCATAAGACTGATTGATCGCTTTTAAAATAAGAGGAATCCCATAATAAGTCAACATCAGCTGAACCAACAAAGGAGTCCCACGTAAAAAACTGACAAAAACAGCTTGAATCGGGTAAAGAATTCGTACACGATTAATTTTGACCAAAGCAAAAATCATGGCAAAAACAATCCCAAAAAATGCGCCTCCTAGGGCTAATAAAATCGTCACAGGCAATTTTCCTATGACTGCCGGAAATGCATCCAATACGGCTCTCAAACTAAACAGCTTGCTATCTGGAACGTGTTTTAAAAAGTCAGCATACCAGTTGGCAGCTAAAAGATTAGTTGTAAACATTTTTGTTACTTCCTTTCTCGAACATAAACATTCTATCATATTCACTATCGGAATTCCAAAAATTGCTACAGAAATAGAAAAATGATAGACTACTCAAATTTAGTCTATCATAATTTTAGACAAGTTCCTAATAGTTTTTCTTTATGGAGTTCATAAAGAAAATCTATGTTTTCTTCTGAATATTTGAAAGAAGGGGTTAGAAAGTTTGACGTTTGGCCTTTCGTTCCGCCCGACCACGCGCACGGTTTTCAGCCCGCTTAGCTTTTCTCCTCTTTTCATCAACTGCCCATTTGATTTTTTTCTTGTAGCCTGGTTTGATTTTTTTCTTTTTCTTCTTCACCAGACCAATCATTTCGATGTCGAGTTTCTCTTGCTTTTTCTCACGATTCGCCCGTCTGTCCCGATCATAAGTATCTTCAATAACCCCATTTTTCAACACTTTCGGTACGAAACGAATTCCCATTTTTTCTAGTTCTCGAATATCTGAGTCATCACTCGGTTGATAAAGAGTGATGGCTGTACCAGGAAGACCATTCCGACCAGTCCGGCCAACACGGTGGACAAAGAAGGACAAATCTTGTGGAATGGCATCGTTGATGACATGACTGACCCCTTCAATATCGATTCCACGCGCTGCCAAGTCAGTTGCCACGATATATTCAAAATCCAGGTTTTTGACTTGGTTCATAATCCGCTTACGCTCCCGTGGAGGAACACCTCCATGGATTTTAGCGACTTTAAGGCCCTTTTCTACCAAATAAGCATGCAAGTCATCTGCTCTGTCCTTGGTGTTCACAAAAATCATAGCCAGATAAGGTTGCAAGGTCTTGGTCAATTGGTAAATTTGCTCATTTTTATCCCGACCCTTGGTCGAAACCAGCCAATTATCGATGGTATCTGAAATCACCGTTTTGGTTTTGATCTGCTCCATGACAGGGTTGGATAGGTATTTCTTCAAGAAAGGTTGCAACTTTTGCGGAATCGTAGCAGAGAAGACCAAGAATTGGAGTTGTTTGGGAAGACTGGATGCAATCTTATCTACCGTCGTCAAAAATCCCATATCGAGAGTCATATCAGCCTCATCGACCACAAAGGTATGGGCCTTATGAATGGCTAAATCTCCAGAAGCAACCAAATCATAGATGCGTCCTGGTGTCCCAATCACGATATGCGGTTGAGCCACTTGGAGCTTATCAATCTGACGGGCCTTATCAGTTCCGCCAACATAGTTAGCAATCCGGATTTCCTTTTCACAGTGGCTAGCAATCTGACGAGCCGCTTGGTAAATCTGTGTGGCCAACTCCCGACTAGGCGCTGTAATGACCACTTCGACATGGCTACTATCCTCATTTAAGGTTTGAAAAATTGGCAAGAGGAAGGTATGGGTCTTCCCTGATCCTGTTTTGGATTCACCGACCAAATCTCGACCTGCTAAAACAATCGGGATCAGTTTTTCTTGAACTTCTGTGGCTTCGATAAAATTAATCTCTTTTAAGGCCTCTTGGATATAGTCCTTAAACTTAAAATCTGTAAATTTCATTCTCTTATCCTTTCATCATCTCTACTATTATATCAAAAAAGTCCTCTTCCCGCTCTTCTTTTGGACAGCAATTCCTAGCCAGCGAAAAAGGTTGAGATAGCATCCCAACCTTTTATGATTCACGACTTATGAATTGGTCAAAAAGTAGATCAAGAGAGTCAAGGCACTCATTCCTGCACCGACGCTCCAAAGAAAGGCATCGACCTTCCACTCAGACCATTTAGGTCCATTCCCAGATAAACCACCCAATTCTAAATGATGATGGAAAGGCGTCATGCGGAAAATCCGGCGCCCTTCTCCTGTCCGTTTCTTGGTCCATTTGAAATAGGACACTTGGAGCATGACCGAGCTAGTCTCAAAGACGTAGACAATCCCAATCAAGAGCAAGGTCCACTCTACGTGGAGAGCCATGGATAGAGTTGCAAGCATCCCACCTAGGGCTAGACTTCCAACATCTCCCATGAAAATCTTGGCCGGCTTGTGGTTGTAGACGAAGAAACCTAATAGAGCTCCAATCATACTGATGGTCACAAAGAGGATATCGATTCGTCTTTGCCAAACAGCGATGATGGAATAAGCGATTAAACTGATCGTCACCGAAATGCTTGCCAACCCATCAATCCCGTCCGTCAAGTTGACAGCATTTGAAAAACCAACCAACCAGAACAAGGCAAAGACAATGTAGAAATGCCCCAAATAAAGATCCCAACCAAAGACATTGAGAAGACTACCGGCTCCATGGCGTTCAGAAAAGAGATAGAAAATGATTCCTCCCACCAATTGCAAGGCTAATTTTTGCTTAGGATTCAATCCTTCATTAATCTTACGGAAAACTTTTAAGAAGTCATCCAAGAAACCGACGATTCCGTACAAGACCAAAATAAAGAGAATCAATTGAACAGGTCGCGTAAAGTTCCCAGTTAAAAAGCTAAAAACCAGGGTGACAAAGACAGAAGTGATCAAGAAGACCACTCCACCCATGGTAGGAGTGCCCGCCTTGGCTTGGTGTTGCTTCACATCTTCGTGCATTTGTTGCCCTGAAATATGGGCTCGTTGATAGAAACGGATGAAGGCCGGAATGCCAATAACCGTCAGTATAAATGATACTACTAGGGTAGCAAGTAACATATCAATCTCCTAATGTAATTGTTATTTTCTTCGTCTTCTTTAAAGCAGTTTCTACTTTGACGTTTTGTTTGCTCACACGAGAACCTTCCCCTTTATAGGTGATCTCAATGCCCGTCCATTCTGCAAATTTATCAACATTTTCCTTGGTCCATCCGTACATATCCGGAACTGAATCCAAATCATCTGTCAACAATAACACTTGCTCATTTGCTTTTAATTTCGTTCCTGCTGAAACAGACATCTTTTTAATATTTTTTCCAGTACCTAGGACGACAGGCTGGATCAGATTGCGCCGCAGTTCATCTGCGAAGCCACCTGGGCTGATGGTCTGCTTCAACTTCAATTCTTTCGACAAGGATTCTGCCGACGGCATCTTATAGGTGGCCTCTTTGGTGACCCCATCCAAGGCCTTGGTTTCCGTTACTAGATTCAATTCATCCTTCAAAGCAACTGCATCTTCCAAAATAGGATTGACCAGCTCTTCCCAGCTGGTGAATGAGAATTTCACTTCTGGTTGTTGGACCGTCACATACATGATGAATTCAGGATCTTCTGCAGGTGTCATGGCTACAACCGAGTAGATATAATCATTTTCTCCTTGCAAGTATCCTTTATCCGTGGCCATTTGGGCAGTCCCTGATTTCACCGCAACGTTTTGACCGGGTACCTGAATGATGGGTCCATCACTGTACAAGGTTCCATACTCTGGATCTGTTCCGACGGTGATCATATAGTTCCGTGTCTGTTGCGCAGCTGATCCTGAAACTGGTTTTCCAACAACTTCTTTTTTTGATTTGCGGGCTGTGTCTGATTTTTTATCGTAAATAGCACTAATAAACTTCGGCTCCAACATTTCCCCATCATTTGCAATGGCAGAAAATGCACGCAACATCTGCGTTTGGGTCACCGAAATCCCCTGACCAAAAGAAGACATGGCTTGACTGACATAATCCCCTGGAAGGCTTCCAAAACTCTCATCGCCCATGCCAAAACGGGTAGGGAGACCAAATTTGAAGCGGTGGAGGTAATTCATCCAGACGTTATTTCCCATCTTCTGCTCTAGCTTGGTCATCCCAATATTACTAGAAAAGGCAAAGCCCTGTACAATATTCATATAGCGACCTTCTGACAAGCCCATATTGACATCCCAGTCACGGATCGTTGCATCTTTTACTTGTATTTCGTTATTGTAGTATCCTTCATTATAGGCTGGGAAAGTTCCATGATCAATCGCCGAAGCTAATAACATGACCTTCAGCGTTGAACCCGGTTCATATTGACCTTGATAAAGGATGGTATTCCAGGTTTTCAAGTTTTTCAGATCCAACCCTTGTTTGGTATCCGCATTATAGGATGGACGTTGCGTTGTAGCCAGGATTTCTCCAGTTTTTGCACTCACAAGAGTCGCACTAACATACTTTCCTTTTACTTTTTCTTGGAAAACATCCATTCGCGTCTCAAGGTAGGTTTGTAATTCTGCTGAAATGGTCGTATAGACATCTTTTCCATCTTCTGTTTTGACAGAAACCTTATCTGAACCAGGAACGATATTGCCGTTTCGGTCTTTGTCATAGGTGATAACCCCATTTTGACCAGCGAGAATACGATCGAGGGATTTCTCCATCCCTGATTGCCCCTTCAGAGTTTTATTCCCCTCTTTATCTTCTTGAAGAGAGGCCTGACCTATAAATTGAGAAGCAAAAACTCCATTTTTATAGCTTCGATTTGGACTGGTTGTAAAGGCAACCCCTTCAATCTTCGCCGCTTCCATGGCCTCACGGATGGCTGTCATATTACTATAAGTTATGCCGTTTCCGTTCGAGCCAAAAGAAACCTGTTTCAATTTCTTTTGCGACAACTGTTGAATGACGTAATCCTCATCCATCCCTAAGTACTGCTTAAAGATTTCTGCTACTTTTTTAAATTGACTCTCTTCTACATAGAGAACCTTCCCTGTAGCTGATTTGTACTTTTTATCAATAACGGCATAAACGTTATAAGTCGTCGCATCTTCAGCAATTACTGCTCCATTTCGGTCGTAGATCGTTCCACGTTTTGCAGGAACAATGACCGTCTGCTCATGGACTTTTTTGGCTTGATCCGATAAGGTCACACCAAATTTTTTGTCAGTCCCAATGATCATTGCAAAATTAATCAGAAAGAGAAAAAAGAGGAAAATCGCCAGTACACTGAGATTTTTCCCAACTTGTTTTCGATTCTGATCCGGCAAGCGACGTTTCTTTATCGAATACCCGATCAAAAATTTTTTGAATTTATTCATCACTACTTGCACTCACTGTTTTTCGATTTTCTTTTTGCAGCTTCATTCCTTGGGAGCTAGCCAACTGTGATAAGCGGTCATAACGTGTTAATTCATTGACCTCTTGACGAACATCTGCCAATTCCGTCTTTTTGGCTTCTAGTTCCGTATTCAAATCAGTCAACTCACTCTGTACTTGTAAAATCCGTGTCTGCATAAAGACGATACTAATGGCTAAAATCACAGCTGTTAGGACAATCGACCCATAAAAAGCCTTTTCTACTCTAGAGAAACGGCGAAAGCGGTCTTGTAGTACCTGTGTTCTTGTTCTCTCATTTCTTGCTGCCATATCAATTCCTCTTACTTGTGTATTTTTCGAGCAACCCGTAATTTTGCTGAATGAGATCGATTATTTTCCTCAAGCTCTTCTTCACTTGGCAAAATAGGTTTCCGGTTGACCAACTCCATCATTGGTTTCAAATCATCTGGAATAAAGGGAAGCCCCTTTGGAACCTCAACTGTCGAAGCTTCTTTAAACAATTGTTTGGTCAATCGATCCTCTAACGAATGAAAGGTAATCACAGAAATACGACCATCGAGGGCCAACAAATCCATGGCTTGCTGAATTGATTCATCTGCAGCTCCCAGTTCATCATTGACTTCGATACGAATGGCTTGGAAAATCTGTTTAGCAGGATGGCCCTTTTTCTTGAGCTCCTTAGCTGGTTTAGCAGATTTAATAATCTCTGCTAATTCAGTCGTTGTTTCAATCGGTTTAATTGCTCGTGCTTGCTCAATTTTCCGCGCAATTTGCTTGGAAAATTTGTCCTCTCCATATTTGAAAAAAATACGGACTAGATCATGGTAATCGTAGCTATTTACGACCTCATAAGCCGTTAAGGAAGCTTCTTGATTCATCCGCATGTCTAACGGCGCATCTTTCTTGTAAGAAAATCCGCGTTCCCGTTCATCTAACTGAGGACTAGAGACACCTAGGTCATAACAGATTCCATCAATTTCAGTCACACCCAATTCGTTTAGACGTTCCTTCAAATGACGAAAGTTATCCTTAATGAAGGTCACCATGCCTTTCTCGATGAATGGAGCTAAACGAATCTTAGCATTCTCAATTGCATGCTGATCTTGGTCAAAGGCATAAAGATGGCCCGATTCATTTAATTTTGTTAACAAATATTCGCTGTGGCCTGCCCCACCCAATGTGGCGTCTACATAGATCCCATCTGGCTTAACATCCAGCATATCGATCGTTTCATGAAGCAAAACCGTTACATGATGAAATTCTTTACTCATATCTTTACTATTTTACCACAAATGGGACCAAAATGCACTCCTGAAAGAAAATTCACTAACTAATCCTATCGGGCCTTTTCGGATCCTACAAAATACCTAGACAGGCTTGATTTCACTTGTTTCCTCTAGGATTTATGATACAATATTCTTATGAAAATAAGAAAACAGATTCTCATCCCACTTTTATTGGTCGATGCTATCGCTCTCTACTTTTTTCTAACCACTATTGAGGCTTGGATTTTTTGGCTTGCTGCCCTGATCCTAGCCGGCTCACTTTGGTGGCTCAAAAAAGCCATTCAAGGACAAAAAACAGAGATGGAAGAAAAATAATTTCTTCCACCTCTGTTTTTCTTTTATTCCCTCCAAGTAATTTCTTAAATGAAGTAAACGAGCTCTGAAATAGTAAAGAGAGTGGGACAGAAATCGGTAATTCGTTAGAATTCGATTTCGTCGTCCCA
>JAFEHB010000742.1_pt1 | contig 18287 bp, 12 predicted proteins | sample 9267121 | NCBI WGS metagenome assembly JAFEHB01 (sample SAMN17103336, study PRJNA684904) | human gut metagenome | isolation source: diarrhea sample from child under the age of five | host: Homo sapiens | place: South Africa: Mafikeng, Mafikeng Provincial Hospital | collected 2019-09 | reverse complement strand
GTCATATTCTCCTGTATATTATCCAGTATATCATACGGATGGTCAAGCTGTTCTTGCATTTTTCTCCGGAAATCCTTTAATTTGACCAGTTCTTCTTCCATATAGACCTGACGATACTTTTCCATGGTTTCCCCATACAGAATCTCTACCTGTTCCGTTCTTCCCATACCGGTCAGTGCCTCGAGCACCAGCAGTTCCCCTTCCTCATATGGCGCTGCTTTCGATACATGCCGACCCAGCTTCTCCAGCTGGATATACGCCTTCTTTGTCCGCAGAAGTTCCGCCATATATTTCACCAGCTTCCGGAACATGGTTTGATAACGCTCCCGTTCCGCTTTTACCCAGCCTTCCTGCGCGGAACCCTTAAGAAAGGCACCTTTATACATCAAAACAGCCTTCCAGCACAGCTCAAGCTGTTCCTCCCAGTCCCCTGCCCTGCGTGCTCTGCTGCAATACTCTTCAAACACCTGCGCATCCTCTTCAAACGGAATCTCTTTGTTCCAGTAAAATCTTCCTCTTCTGGAAATAATATATTTTCCTTTCGGAAGACCTGTCTGTTCCAGTTTCTTTCTGATATTATAGATCAGACTGTGGATCGCATGATTCGCATCGTCCAATGTCCGTTCACCAAACAAAACCTTCTCCAGATGTTCCCGGCTGATCCCATTTTCTCCGCTATGGAAAATCAACTGCAACACCCGTGCAAACTGTGTCTCTTTTTTCTTCTTTGCGATCAAAGATATCCCCTGATATTCCAGGGAAAAATCACCGAACATTTTTACATACAAAACCTGTTGTTTCTTTAATTTTTTGTTCTTCATACACGTTCCACATGTTTGCATATTTGGGTCTGCATCCTCCTGAGACAACCGCTTTCCTGACTTATCTTACACTTTCACGGAAAATATGATTTTCGTTCCTTCCGCGAAATATACATGCATATTCTAATACATTACGCAAAAGAAAGCAAGTCTTCTTTATATGTTATTGTATACAAAATACCCTTCGCGTTACTGTTCACTCCGTGTAATAAAAAAACTGCCGTATGGAGTTTTGTTTTACTCCATACAGCAGTTTCACTGTTCTTTCCACTGTCTGATTATCTGTGTACACGTTTTCTGACGATCACAATACCTGCTGCCAGTGCTGCAAGTGCTGCTACGCCGATACCAACGCCGGCTACCAGAGGAAGGCTCTTCTTTACTTTCTTGTTGCCATCCAGGTCTTTGTCACTTTTCGGTACATCCTCATCGTCCAGATCTTTCAGATCCTGGTCTGCTTTTGGTGTCTCTTCATCACCGATGGTGGTGGTGTCTTCGTTACCCTGTGCATCCTGATTGGTTCCGGCATTATCTGTGCCTGCTGTTGCCTGATCATCCGTTCCATTGCCAGGTCCACCATTGCCGGTTCCGCCTGTGGCATCTGTGCCCTGCGCATCACCGTTTCCGGTGGTTGTGCCTGCTGCGTTACCGCCATTGGCATTGGTTCCTGTGCCACCGGTTGTACCTGTAGTTCCACCGGCAGTACCACCTGTTGTAGTTGTTGTACCTCCCGGTACGGTAACTGTCTGCCCGGTGGTTTTGGTGATGGTCTGTCCCGGTGTGGTCACGGTTACGGTCTCATATGGCAGATAATTGAAGGTAAATACATTCTCTGCTGCATTGGCAGATAAGGTTTTGGTCAGGTTTCTGTATTCCGGTGTGTATCCGTCGATATAGGTATATGCAACCACCGGTTTATCACCTACATTGCCATAGAAGGTCTGGCTGTCTGCCAGCTTGTTGCCGTTGGCATCCTGATAATTGATGGTGTAGGCTACCTGATTGCCTTTGATTCCGTATGCTACTACGTATTCCTGGTCTCCGGTCACTTCAAAAGAAGAATTCTCTACTGCGGCATTATTATCACGTCCACTGATACGGATGCCCTGCACATAATACTTGCTGTCCTTATCCAGCGCTACTGCACCGGATCTTGCTTCAAAACTTACGGTATCTCCTGGATTCAGATTCTTGATCACGATAGCATCTGCAGTATTGGAAACGCTATAATCTGCTCCCTTTACTACCAGTCCGGCAGTTCCGGAAAAAGCTCCCTGCTTACCGCTGAAAATCGTTACCTGATACTTATAATCCTCCGCCTTAACACTCACAGGAATCGATCCAAGCAGAAAACAAAAGGCCAGAAGATATGTGGCTATCTTATACATTTTTTTCATCGCTGACCCTCTCCTTTCTCCTCTTTTCGCTTCTTGATCAGTATCACTGCCAGAATCAGAAGAATCACACCACTTGCCAGCGCTACTGCACATACAGCAAGAATCTGTGTGGTATCACCGGTCTTTGGGGATCTGACAACATTCTTTGAAGGTGCTGTAACCGTCCTGGTTACTGTCTTGTTGACAACTTTGTCTTCGCCCTTCTTCGTCACGGTTGTCACCGTCACCGGATCGGCTGCGAAGCTCATCTGAAGGCTTGCCAGTGTATCCTGATAATCATTTCCCTGTGTCTCACCGTCCAGCTTTACTGTCAGATGCACAGAAGCTACATCTCCCTTGGAGAGACGATCCAGATACAGATACTGATTCAGTGCATCGGTGGCCTGGTGAAGACCTTCACCCTTCTTGGCATCCTCGCCACCTACGGTTTCGCTGTCATATAATACGGTTTCCTTCTTGTCCGGTCCCACATAAGTCAGCCTGTAACCATAGGCACCGCCTTCTGCGATGCTCTGGCTGTCTTCCAGAGATTTTAATACTTCATTGGTCATATACCAGTCTGCATCTTTCTCACTGGTGTTCTTCAGTCCTACCTGAAGTTCCATGGTATCTCCCGGCTGTAACCGGAAGATATCTTTCTTCATGTCTGCGGAAGTAAAATTACTGCTCATCTTAGAACCGTCAAACTCTACCTTCCAGTCAGAACCGCCCTGCAGCGTCTCTGCAAATGCTGTTGTATGTATGCCTACGGCCATGATTGCTGCCATGGCAAGGCACAAAATTCTTTTTTTCATATTCTGCACCCTCCTATCGTAAGCTGATATTGCCATTTCCATCCACATCTACATCCACACCCCAGGCACTCTTGATGGCATCCTGTGCGTTATGTGTCTGTACTGCGTCTGCTTCTGCTTCAATCTGGAAATTATAACCATCATATGCATAAGTCGTGGTGATTGTCTGGTAACCGTCCTTCTCTGTGACATCCTGTTTTACTTTCGTAGCGATGCTGCCGTCAATCGTCAGGGTATCGCTGAGCGCCAGTGTACTGCTTCCTGCCGGAAGGATGCTGGTGTAATAGAGGATCGTCCGCTCTGTGGTAGATGCATCTTCATCAACCACCCAGCCGTTTCCATCTGTCAGGTTCAGATCGATCAGATCCGGGGAAAGACTGGTATCTTTTACGCCTTCTTTATTCGTCCAGCTCTTTTTCAGGATCACACGGACATAACTGTCAATGGAGCCGCTGTTTGTTACCTTGATTGCTTCCTCGTACTGTTTTCCCGGTACGATTTTTTCTTCTTTCAGAGCGGTCAGCAGATCTCCTGTCGTCTCATCCCATGTTCCATTGGATGCATAATCTCTTTTGCTGACTACTTTGTCATTTTCCACCAGGCTGACACCGATATTGGAAACCTCCACCTGTGCGCCGTAGTTCTCGCTGTAATATGTCAGTGCTGCCCGGGCACTTCCTATCGTGCTTCCTGCCAGTAATACAACAGAAGCGGAAAGAAGAGCCACAGTCAGTCCCCCAAGGGGCATTTTCTTTTTCTTACTCATCTCTCACCCTCCTATTCTCCGGTTGTCTCGCTGGTATCTGCGATCTGTGTCCAGTCTGCATACGGTTCGTTGTTTTCATTGTACAGGACTTTTGTGGATTCCTGAACAACTACTACATTGAAGCTGGCATCCGACTCTTTGCTGTCGATCCGGATATCCAGGACCGATGTGCTTTCTCCCGGTGCGATCGGATCGCTGTAATAATAGTATCCGTCCTCTCCCGGTGTCCATTTTCCATCGGAATCGCTGTACTGCAATCCATCCTGATATTTGCTTCCTGCCAGTGCTTTCACACGGACATAACAGTCATAATCACCGGTATTTTCCACCGATACATGTTTCGTCCAGTTGCTGAAATCTTCTTTCGGTATCGTCTCACTGAATCCCATGTTCAACGTTACCCCTCCGGAGGCTTCCGTATAAGTGGTGAAATACGCCATCGCTGTTCCTGCGCTGATCCCAGCTGTCAGTGTCAGAGCTGCGGCTGCAAGGCAAAGACTTTTTTTATTTATTTTTCTCATATCCTGCACCCCTTTCCCTAATTTGCACTGACGGTGTTATCGTCCTGCTGTTCCCAGCTCCACTCGCCATCTTTATTTTCAAAATGGTTTACGATACCGGTTCCCGGAACCAGGCGACCATCATATGTATTGGTAAAGCTTACGCTTACCGGACTGTTGTCTTCTCCCTCGGCAATGATCGTTGCTGTCTGGGTGTCACCGGATGTATTTTTGTAGCTTCCGCCTGCATAAATTTCTGTTACTGTCACTTCCGTTCCTGCCGGAAGGTGTTTTACCAGTGCTGTTTTCTTTCCTGCCTCATTAAATTTGATGGTAACCACATCACTGTAAACATTTTCACCGTTTCTTGTTCCCTCTACCTGGAAGACAAACAGTGCATCCTGGAGAGAAGTATTATAAGCGGTCAGGTCTTTTACGATCTCCAGATCGCCGTACCGCTGTGTCTGCTGTGGTTTCATGCCTGTTGTCACATCGTAGACCCAGGTGTCATCCGGATGTTCACCGGAATAATAGTTGTTCGGCAGCGATACCAGATATGGGGAAAAATCGTAGGTGTATTCACTGGTCTGTACCGTCTCTGCTGCTACCAGATACATTCCTGTTTTCAGATTTTCAATTTTTCCTGTCGCTGTGCTTTCTCCTGCTTTCTTTTCCACCGTTGTCACAGCTGTCGGTTCCGCTTTGGTATCTTCCACGATCTTCATGGCATCTTCTGCCATCTGCATCCACGCTTCTGCGGTGGTTGTGCTGCTGATCTGATCCAGCCCAAGTCCTTCATAACCGGTGTGTGCCGTGTACTGTGCTTCCTCTGTGATATCCGCGATCTGATATACATCGACCGGAATCTCCACCTCATTCAGTTCAGCAAATTCTGTGCCGTCCAGTGTAAAGGTAAGTGAACACTTCTGTTCGGTATCCACTCCCAGAGCACCGTATACACTGGATAAACCGGCTGCTGATAAAACAGTGATTGCTGCAAGGGTCAGCGCCCCTGCGGTTCTTATTCTCTTTTTCATAGTCACCTCTATCCCTCCTTCGACATATCATCCGTCTTACCGGAATGTTTTTTGTTCTTCCGGTCAAACAGGAACTTCATGATCAGTATCACAAGCAGTGTAACTGCCAATCCTAAGATTAAGTATAACATATAATAATTCTGAATAGCACGCAACATGCTGTCAACCGGCGTATTTTCTGTTTCTTCTTCCCCGTTATACGGAACTCTCGTTCCACGGACCAGAAGCCGGTGGGAATTGACACCGTACGGTGTGCAGGTAAACAATGTTACCTGATCTTTTCCTTCCTGAATCTGCAATGCGTCCTCGAGTGTCTCATGATCATCCTTTTCTACCATATCGAGAATCTGATCCACCTGATAGGCAAGTGTCTCATCCAGCACATGGATGTAAAACATATCTCCCTGCTGCATCTGATCGATATCGGTAAATAACCGGGCTGCCGGAAGACCTCTGTGGGCTGCCAGTACACTGTGGGTACTCTCACCGCCGATGGGAAGCGATGTGCCATTCATATGACCGATTCCCGTCTGTAAAACATCTTCCGCAGTTCCATGATATATGGCAAGTCTGACATTGATTTTCGGGATAGAGAGATAACCCATGACTCCGTCTTCTGCCACATTCAGCACTTTCCAGTAATCGGTATCTTCTATCTGTGTATCGTCACTGCCAAACACATCCCCGTAAATATTATTCTGAACCAAGGTACTGTCGAATTCTCTTGCTGCCTCCCATTCTTCTGTATAATCCTCCGGTTTCATATCACTTACCACTTTCTCGTAGTCGCTGATCAGGCGGCTCTGCCGGTAAGTATTCCACTGGTTGGATACGGTCGGATAAACAAGGATTCCAAATCCTGTCAGAAACAGCAGCCCGAAGAGAATTCCTGATAATTTTCTTTCCATCTTTATTCCTCTTTCCGTTCGGAAACCTGTTCCTGTTTTTCTTTCCTTTTTCTTTTGTAGTGTTTATCATATTTCCATAAGCCAAAGATCAATACTGCTGTTACCGCAAGTCCGATCACTACCCAGAGCAGATAGTTGGTATACAGGCTCATCGGTGATTCCTTTTCTTCTTTTTCCACAACCTCTTCTTCATACGGTACCCGGTGTCCTCTTACCAGAAGTCTCTGAGTATTTACTCCGTAAGGTGTACAGGTAAGCAGTGTCACGAGATCTTCTCCCGGCTCCACCGCCAGATCTCCGGTATCTTCCGGTTCTACGGTGCGGATCTGATCCACTTCGTAACAGAGTTTCTGATCCAATACGGAAATCAGGAAATGATCTCCTTTTTCTAACTGATCCAGATCCGTAAACAGGCTTGCACTGGGAAGACCTCTGTGTGCAGAGATTACTGCGTGGGTATTTTCCCCGCCTACCGGAAGAGAACTTCCTTCCAGATGTCCTGCGCCTTTGTTCAGGACTTCCTCGGAAGTGGTATGGAAAATCGGAATCTTAATGTTGATTTTCGGTACTTCCACATATCCCATCATTCCGTCATTCAGGATGTTCAGACAGGACATATATTCGTCTCCTGGCTCATCTGATGCTGCTGCGATTGCGAAGGAATCAGGAAGAATACTCGGAAGAAGTGATGCATTATATGCATTTGCTTTCTCCCATTCTTTCTCATAATCAATGGCTCCCTCACTGTTCTCCGTGCTGACTGTCGTTTCATACTCTGAGATCAGACGGCTCTGCCGGTAAGTATTCCACTGATTTGCCACCAGCGGATACAGCAACAAGGACAAACCGGCTAAAAATAAAATTCCTGCTATGATAATTGACATTTTTTTCTTCATCCGGGCTCTCCTTACTGTTGTATACTCAAGTGTCAGTTCTTTGTTCTTTTATCCTTTTTATCAAAAACGGGGCGGGCGAGCCGCCCCGTTTTCATGGGTTCTTCCGTTATCTCCAACGAGTGTACGGGCTTCCTTATTATTTCTGAGTTTTTCTTCTTGTTGCGAAGAACAGACCAGCTGCTACGATCATGATTGCGCAACCGCCGATGGTGAAGATTGTTGTACCGATACCACCGGTAGATGGCAGTGCACTCAGTTTCGTATTTTTAATTTCTGTAACTGTTGTAGTGGTTGCAATTGTTGTAACTTTTCCTTCTTTGTCATAAGTAGCGGTATAGGTGGAAGTATTCTTTCCATCGATTGTAATGGTATAAGTATTCAGCGTACCGTCTTCGTTGTAAGTTGCTGCGATCACAACGGTATGTTCTGTTTTGTCAATGGTAAATCCTTCCGGAGCTGCTGTCTCTACTAAGGTGTAGGTTCCTTGATCCAGTCCGTTAAAGGTAAGTCCACCATCTTCACCGGATTCTGCTGTATAAACTTTTCTGGTCTTGGTATTGGTTAATGTAAAGGTTGCACCTTTTAATACTTCTACTACTTTTTCATCCGGTTCCTGGCTCTTTTCTTCTACTTTACTGATCACATTACCTTTTTCATCTACTTTGATGATCTGGTTTACTTTTTCTGTGTATCCCTGAGTAGCTGCGCTTAAAGCTGCACCGATGCTGAAGGTATAAGTATAAGTTTTGCTGTCTGTGGTTTTTACATCACCCTTCGGGTTGGTGGTGTAGGATAATGTTGCTTTGTTGGTATTCGGATCAAAGTTTACCGTTGCCTGATCATTTACAGTTGCGGAATAGGTTACTACCAGTTCCATGCCGCCATTTGCTTTTGCATAATCACTCTTAACTGTAAGAGTAAATCCATGATCGGTTGTCTCCACCTTCTCGATCATATCAGCGGAAATATCTGCACCGTTGATCTTGATGCTGTTTTTGTCTAATGTCAGACCAGCACTCATGGTATCGGAAATGGCTACGGTTACGGTATCATACTGTTTGCTGTAGGAAGGAATAGCAGTTGTGATTTTGAAATTAACTGTATCGCCAATTGCCACATCGTTTCCTTTTGCGGTTTCACCACCTACGATCTCTTTTTTAATAGAAGGAGTGGTGGATTTTGCATATGCATTGCTGGTTTCCAGAGTCCAGTTGGAATCTGCATTGACCGGGTTGGATGTCATGGTGTTGTCGCTTCCGTTTGCGGAATAGTATACACCAACTAACATTGGGTTATATACTTCGTCAACCGTACCGGATACGATTACCAGCCAGTAACCTGCATTCAGGTCAGCTGTGAAATCTGTGTATTTTACATCATCTGCAACTGCTGCGCCTGTCATGGTTTTGCTTGTAAGAGTTACAGCACCGCTTGCAATCTGTTTTGCAATTGCGGTTACTTCATCGGAAGTCGGAGCCAGAACATCTGCGATCGCAAGCTTATTATCGGTTTTCACATATCCGGTAAATCCACCGTCATACTGTGCTTTTGTGATCTGGTATGCGGTTACGGTTGCTGCTTTTTCTACATTCTGTACGGTTCCTTTTGCTGTATCATTTGCTGTCGGTGTTGTTGCTGCGAATGTCGGTACGCTCATAGCCAGTACCATTACCATCGCCATAATCACTGATAAGATTCTTTTCACTTTACTCATATGATTTTCTCCTTTTCTTTTTTATTTCCTCTCTTTTATTTTCAGTGCCTTTTCTCCTTTTATTTGCACTGGAAATCATTGTTGTGGCTCGGAGGCCACTGAAATATTAAGTTTCCTTATTTTTTCAGCACCTCCTTGCCCTTCATCTTGTATATGATCAGAATGCCTGCGAACATCAGCAGGATTCCACTCATCAGGATGTTGAAGATTCCGGTGTGACCGGTGGATGGAAGGTTGTATAACACTTCATTTTTTACGGTGATTACATACACATCTTCTTTCTTCTCACAGGATGCGATATCCTCCGACGGTCCGGATACTGTTACTCTTGTATCACCTTCAGCTAAAACATTGATCGTAATCGCTCCCGGTAATACTACATAGCCGTCCGGAGCTTTTACTTCTGTCAGTGTGTAAGTACCATGTTCTAATGGTTCTTCCAGTACAAGACCTTCTTCATCAGAGATATACGTACCAGTTGTATTAGATCCAAGTTGCACCGGATTACCTTCGCTGTCTTTTAACGTGAATTCTGCACCTTTCAGTTTCAACTCTGTGTTGGTTCCGGTTTTAATGATTTTAATTTTTTCAGAATTCTTTGTGTTGGTAATGATCTGCTTATTGGCATCCTTGGAATCTTTTGAGTAGGTTACCTTGTAGATATTATCATCGATAGTCGTGCTTCCTTTATCCTGAATCATCGAGTATTTCTTGTTTTCGTATGTAATGGAACCCTTTTTATCCGGTTTCAATTCTCGAACGCCACCATAATTATCGGTTTCTTCTACTATGAAAGGGCCCTGGAAATTATTCTGGCTGCTCAGTTTTAACACTTTGTCTTCAACCGGATCGCCATTTTTGTCAATCAGCTGTACAAGCACTACCTGTTTTTTAATATCGCTGGCATCCATGCCAACCCATTTCTTTTCGACCGTGATTTTTTCGACCTGAACAACCGGATCATTATAAGATTCCGTATGGTTAACGTCTTTATACGTATAGCTTATACTTGCAGAAGCATTGGACTTAAATCCTTTCTTTCCAGAAGAAGTTCCTGTGCTGACCGCCTGATAACCATCATCGCTTGCATCGGAAGGAGTATCTCCCACTGCGTTATAACTGTTTCCTGTCTGGTATTCCTGGAATGCTGCTTCATTTGGTACGACGTTAGTGATTGTCAGATAATAGTAATGATCTTTTTCCAACTTATGATTAGGTGCAAATGTCAGTGTCGCAGTTTTCGTAGTTGCATCATATCTTGCCACTGCTTTTTTTCCATTTGCGAATGTAACGGTGCCGCCTTGACTTAAACTAACTTTCTGAGTCGTACCAGTCGGAGTAAACGTTCCATCTGCATTTTTTACAGCTTCTTTAATTACCAGTTGGCTCGCATCTGTTGGATCTACATATTGGCTTAAAGTATCGGTGATTACTACATTTTCACATTCATATGTCAATACCTCTCCGACTATACTCTGGAATTTATCTCCCAAGTCTGCTACGTTTGTCAGATTACTTGGCTCTTTTGTAGATGCTGTTGTTTTATTTGCCACATCAGTTAAAATCTGTATTCCAGTTGTTGTTCTATCTTTCTCCGGGTATCCATACCAATCATATGTATATATATCTACATTATCAGGCAAACCTATGCCAATCGCATAAAACTTATCACAAGAAACTTTGGCTGCTGATGATAACGCATTATTATATGTTGCGGTATCTGTATAACTTCCGCCTCCCGATGGTCCATCACCATAATACGTTGGTTCACCATCCGTTAAGAAAATTACAATTTTCTGTGGATTTGGTCGGGCTTGTGTACTGCTACTTGTACTAATCGCATCTGCTCCCAACGATAGTCCTTTATCATAATTGGTTCCACCATCTGCCGACAAGGAGTCAACATAATCCACCAACTTATTTCCATTAACCCAGTTTTTAGTTTTCAGATTTGCCTTTTTTGCAAATGTAACCAGTTTATAACGAACATCTACAGTGTTATTGCTATTGAATGTTTTAACCAGTCCTTTGATTGCTTCCTTAGTAACTTTCAATTTTGTTTTGTTCTGATTATTTATAGTTACTTTGTCCCCCATACTTCCGGAGGTATCAACAATCAAAACAACATCCACATTTGCTTTTTTGGTCTCTGTTCCTACGGTTCCGGATACATCTAACGTAATATCATATGTTCCATCACTATTTCGTTTGATGTATTTTTCATGGTATATATTTGTTTCCGGATCATCCGTTGTGCCGCCGTCGTTTACCACGTAATTGTTTTTAAATTCAACGGAACGAGCATCTTTATTTCCTACAGTGATACTTCCCTGTGTTTCCTGATCGCTGTTTGTTCCGTCGATAAATAAGGAAGTATTTCTTGTATATCCATCCACATCCAGATTACCGTCTGTTGCCTGTTCGCTGACATTCAAAGTATCGAACTCACTTTGTGGTATCGACAATACATAGGTTCCGATATAAGTTCCTACAGAATCCGCATCACCAGACCAGCTCCATGACAGATCACTATAGCCAAGCGTATGAGATCCAACCGTAAATGTCAGTTTGTTTGCCAATGCACGGGCATTTGTATACGTTAAACCTGTGATTGTTTTTGTCAGTGTGACGGTTGCTGTGCCTTCTACCGGTGTCAGCCTATCTCTTGTCAACTTGATATTATCCAGGAAGTTTCCAACCGTTTTGTTTCCAGATGCTGTTGTACCTGCTACAAAGAAAAATCTGGTGGAGTACTGTTCTGAACCTTCCGGTACATTATACACACCCTGGTGAGTGGTCCACTTCTGATCGTCATCTCTGTAACTTACAACGGTCGCGCCGGAATAGTTTTCCGGATGATTAACAATATCCTGTGCTTTTGCTTCTGTTGTTACATCATACTGTTTTGCCAATGCCGTAGACATGATCAAAACGTACATCGTATCATATTCCGATGTGTTATCAGCCCTAGATCCTCTGGCACGATGGGACAGCTGATAGTTTAATGTCTCACCTGGTGTTGTCAGAATATCCTGATATAATGCACCTGCTGCTTCACAGTTTAGTTCTGCAAACTGATTTCCCTCGGCTGCTCCGTCCGAACCGTACCAACTGTATGGACTCTTATAAGAATCATCTTTGGTATTGATAATTTCAATATCACAACCAGCCTTGCCTCCGGTTCCAATTCCAGTTGTCTGCCATACGCCACCGCTTGAAGCATAATCTGCATTTGAATACTGGTAATGATTATAGTCTTTGTATTTATCCCGAACATTCGGAGTTTCGAATCCACCGTTTCGTACCTCATAATAAGAAGTAACACTGTAGGTTCTGCTTTCTGCTATCGCAGTAGTTCCGTTCTTTGGCAGACCACTGTTCTCGATATCACTCTTATTGAAAACTGCAACTTTATATTGTACGCTTGTATTCGTCACATTGTTTTCTGTGTATCCTAGAGCTCCTCCATTCAATGCGATATAAAGTTCTGTTCCGTCAGCTTTGATATCGGAACCAAGTCTTTTTCCAGCACTGCTTGTGTATGTAGTCGGTTCCTGTGCTTCGAATGCACCACCATTAATGCTTCTGTACCACACATAACCATACTCTTCGGTATTGTCTGCTGTATAGGATGCCGTCAGTTTACCGTTATCATCAGTCAGGGTCACCGAGTTATTTGTCGTATCTGCTGCGTAGGTTGTTGGATCAGGAGTCTCTTCTGACGGATCCTGAACTGTTGAATCATCCACCCTATCCTCTTCTCCAGGATCTTCCTGTTCCGGTGTATTTTCTACATAGCATCCATAGATTGTAGATTGTCTTCCTTCCATCTGAATCTTGGAAGCAGTTCCGTCTTCATTCAATTCAATATCTGACAGATCATAGTCTTCATCAATATTTTCAATACTCTGACCAGCTTCCTGAAGTTGTTTTACCAGTGCTGCTCTCTGAACAATCTCTTCCAGTTCTTCTTTATCTCCGGCCACTGTCGGGTTTGCCGGATCCAGATAGAAGACTGTTGCGTTCTCTACATCGTCGATCTGTGTTTTGTCACCTGTCATGGTGATCTTGATCGGCTGCAGAGATTCTGTTTCTGTCCCGTCTACTTTGAATCTGATGTTGTATGCTACATACTGACCAAGTTCTTTTTCAGCCGGAATCTTTTCTTTCATCAGATTTTCCAGCTGAGCTTTTTCAGCATCTGTCAGTGTGTTGACTTCCATTGTGATCTGGGAACTTTCTCCTACCTGAAAAGCTCCCTCCGGAATTTCTGCACTTACTGTTGCAATTACATTTCCAAGCTCGTCTGTGAAGTCCTGCTTCAGATCCATCTTCTGATTATAAGTTACGGTTTCACCGTTTTCTTCTCCCTGCGGAGTCTGCGCTTCCCCAACTGCTGCATTCGTATTTTCAGAAGTTGTTGTTGTCCCTTCTGAAACAGTTGCAGGTTCTTGGGCTGCAGGTGTCTCTGCTGCCGGTGCTTCTGTTGTCGGCTGTTCTGCTGCAGGTGTTTCCGCTGTCGGCTGTTCTGCCGGAGCTGCGACGGTTGTTTCCGGTTCTGCGACCGGTTCTGCGGTGACTTGCTCCACCGGTGCAGTTTGCTCCTCGGCTACTGCCTGGCCTTCATCTGCTGCGTAGGCAGCCACGTCCATGTCATTGGCAACGGCTTCGTCCTGAGTCTGTACTTCCGCTTCCTGTGGGTATTCGGTCTGTCCGGTCTCGGATGCGAATATGAAGCTGCTGTTGCTTATGGCAACGACCATGCAAAGCACTAATGCCAGCAGTCTTTTCTTTCCTTTACTTTTCATGGCTTCCTCCTTCCTCTTCATCCAAAGCACTCTCAATCAGTTTTAATAATTCCAAAGCACTGCGGAACTGCTGCTTTTCTTTTTTATCTACCCAGGTCACTGAACCCTGCCAGGTAGCATTCTGCCTGTCATAAATGTTTAAGATAAAGGTTTCCGTTTTCTTCGTAGAATCGCTCACAGCTGTTCCACCTCCTTATATGATCCCGTTCTCTATAGTAGTATTATATAAAACGCACCGTTACGAAAAGCATTACACTCATTATTATCTTTTACTTTTTTTTATTTTTTCTTATTTTTGTAACGTTTCATCCAAACTATTATCGAAAATAGCGGATTTTTCCTCATTTCTTCTATCTATATGTTATGTTTTTGGATTTATGGCTGCTTTTTCTGAAAATTTATCTCCTTGGGACAATCAAAATTGATCCAGTGGATCAATTTTGATTATCGCTGCAATCGTCAAGATCTCGTGCAAGCACGGACTTTGACTCGTTGCCCGCGTAAAAAAAAGAACTACCGCCTTCTCAAACGATAGTTCTCTTCTGTCTTTTATTTTCTTCCCAGTATCGCATCCATCTCTATGATCAGTTCCAGCACACTGCGAAATTCCATCTCCCGCTTTCCTTCTTTCCATGCCAGAATTCCCTGCCAGGTAGCGCTCTGGCGGTATTTTACATAGATATGAAACGTTGCACAGGTGCCGCTCTGCTCCATCAGCTGACGGTACTCCATACTTTTTTCCTGTTTTTCTCTGATTTTCTGTTTTTCCGATCGGAACTCACGAAGAACCACGGAGGACTCCGGAAAACGGATGCTGTCATAAAACTCTTCCATATATCGGATCAGCTGTACGATATTTTCAAAGGACTGTGGTTCCCGGGAATAACAGTGATATAGTCGACCGGATATCTCGCTGGCCCTACTCTCGTCCACGCACACGGTAATGAGGTTTGGCGCTGCCAGTATTTCTCCATTCCAATATTGACTCATGTTTCACACTCCTGTTCCTAGGTAGTTATTTCCAGTGAAATTCATTTTTCTGAAAACTTAATCTTGCATTAGGGTTTTCCACCTCTGCGATGGAAGAAACATAGTATTCCAGGTATCGGTTCCAGGATCCGTGTCTGTCGGTAAAACGACCGGCGATCCTGCGGAAAATCATATCACAGTTTTCCTGATTGACTCCCACCAGAAGAATCAGAAACTGTGACGGACTGTATTTGGAAAAGGAATCTCCGCGGCGAAGGCTTCCTTTTACCGCCCGGTGAAGTTCCATGGACATCACATCCAGTTTTTCCCGGTTTTCCATCGGATGCCCGTTGCCGTCTGTCAGCGAACATACCATTAAAAATGCGGACTGTCCGTTTCGTTCGATCAGTCTGCGCACCAGACGGTAATTGTCACGGAAACTCGGAAGGCTGCAGTAAAAAGCGCCATCCTCATACTCCGGTTCTTTCAGATCTTCTTTGATCTCCCCTGCCGCATGGTACGTTCTTCCCATCCGTTCGCTCATCTCCTGGAACTGGTTCATCATCCGCTCCGAAGGTGTGATTCCCAACTCTTCAAAGAACATCCTGGATGTAGCGTCATACAGCTGATACGCTTCTTTATAACGGTTCATTCCCATCAGTGCATCAATCTTTACGGACTGCCACTCGTCAAACGGATAAATCTCCATCGCCGTATCCGTCAGTTCCAGAATCGTATCGTATTCCTGTTGTTCTTTCTTATATTCACACAGACTGCGGAGGGCTTTCGAATATTTTTCTTTGTAATGGACACTGTTCATAATCACCCAGTCTTCGCCGGACTGCATCGGAAGAAGTTCTCCCTTATACAGACGGCACGCCTGCTCCCACAGTTCCATCTTCTTCGCTTTCTCTTCCGCCTGTTCCCCTTCCCGGATCAGTTCCACGAAACGCACCACATCCAGATCTGTTTTCATCGGACTGCGCCAGTAAAAAACACCTTTTTCTTTTACGATATAATCGTACTCCGGCAGCCCTGCCTCGATCAGCATCTTGCGCAGACGGAACACGGTGACACGCAGGTTATTTCCCACATTTGCCAGTTCCTCTCTTCCAAACAGATCATCCAGCAGCTGTGCTCTGGAGATTCCACCGTTTCCCTGATTCTCTGTCAGGCTGGAATGCAACAGGATCTGCAGCAATTTTACTGCCTTAGTTGCCGAGTTTCTTTTGAACGTGATTGGCTGATCTCCATAGGTTATGGAGAATCTTCCCAACATATTCACTTTGAGTTCCGGTAACTGATTATTCATATGGCTCCCTCCCCTCATCTACTCTTCATTTTCATCATATAAAAGTAAATCGCCTCCGGTATGGTATCTCCCGGAAGCGACTTCTCGCTGATTTTATTTTAGTCAGTAATTTCTTCTTTGTCAACGCAAAGCATTACACTTTTTTACTTTCCATGATTTTCTGATTACCTTCGCCAGTTCTTCCTCACGGATCGGTTTTGCGATATAGGCATCCATTCCTGCTTTCCGGCAGGTTTCCCGGATGTCTGCTGTCGTCTGTGCAGTCATCGCAATGATCGGAATCGACGCCGTATCCTCCCGTTTCAGATCGCGGATATGCTGTGTGGCTTCCATTCCGTCCATCACGGGCATCATCACATCCATCAGGATCGCGTCGAAGCTGCCGGCAGGTTTCTGGGAAAACAGAGCTACTGCCTCCTGCCCGTTCCATGCTTTTTCCACTTTTGCCCCTGCTTCCTCCAGATAGAACTGTGCGATCTCCATATTGATCTCATTATCCTCTGCCAGCAGGATCCTGCGGTCACGGAGGAGCTCCGATATATCTTCTCCCACTGTGTTTGTTTCTGAAGCAGCTGTCTCATTGACGGTGAACGGCAGACGGAAGGTAAATGTAGTTCCCTCTCCACGGACACTCTCCACCTGAATGGTTCCGCCCATCTTCTCCACCAGTCCTTTGACGATCGACATTCCAAGTCCGGTTCCCTGATAGCGTGTTCTGGCTCCGTACTGTTCCTGGGTGAATGGCTCAAACAGCTGATTCTTTACAAAGTCCCTGCTCATGCCGATACCGGTATCTGCGATTCTGAATTCGTACCAGGCTGTTTTTCCGTCACAGGATAATTCTTCCGCGCAGGTATCCACGGATCCCTGCGGTTTGTTGTATTTGACCGCATTGCTGAACAGGTTCAGCATGATCTGGCGCAGCTGCAACGGGCTTCCTTTCAGTGCTGTATGCTGTATATTTTTCCGGTGTGCCCGGTGTGTGATCTGATTCTTTTCCAGAAGCGGATTCATCAGTACCGCCACTTCCCGCATCAGCACTTCCATGTCAAATGGTTCATTCTCCGCCCGGATCTGATTGGTTTCCAGTTTGTTCATATCCAGTACGTCGTTGACCAGCGCCAGCAGATGATCGGCAGATACCTGCATCTTATCCATACATTCTTCCAGCTTCTCCAGGTTATATTTATTTTTCCGAAGGATCTCCAGCATCCCCATGATACCGTTGATCGGTGTACGGATATCATGGCTTATGCGGTTCATGAAGTCTGTCTTGGCTTTGCTTTCTGCGTCGGCCTCCTGCACCGCTTTTTGCAGCCGTTCTTTTTCCTGTTCTTCTTTTTTATGGAATTCCGAAGTATTCTTAAACAGGATAATTCCATGTACAGCACTGCGTTCTTTTCTGGTCTCCCGGTCATACAGCAGTTCCTGAGACATCAGGATCGTCTTCTGCAACCAGATCATCCCGCCGTCCTGTTTTTCTTCCCGGTACTCTACGGTGATCTGTTTATCGCCTTCCCGGAAGCGTTTCAGCAGTTTTTCCGAGGAATCCATGATCCGGTAGCTTTCCAGCGTATCGTCTGTCACCTTCCGGCTCCGTTCTCTGCAGTAGGCATCGTAAGAGCATGGCATCTCCCGGTCGATCACTATGCTTTCCCGTTTCACATGGTAGAATGCATTTTCCAGGCAGTCATTGGTCAGATCTACTGTATACACCGCTTCCGCTGTTTCCATTAATGCGTCTACGTAATTGCTGTTTTCCAGAATGGACTGTTTCATCTGCTCGTAATAGCGGATCAGTTCCTGTTTTTCATCCACCTGGTTCTGCCTGCTGTCCCGGAATCTCTCCTGTCCCAGGATAAAATGGTGTAGTCTTCCATCTTCTGTGGCATCCAGAAATCTCAGGATCACTCTTCCCCGGTGAACCACATTCTCTCTTTTGTAACGATAGGGAATCTCCAGCTGAGGGTTGTCCTTTGTCAGCTGCTGTTCCAGGGAGGTCAGCTGTAAGGTCTCCCAGAATTCTTTTCTCACCCGGTCAGTTGCCAGTTCTTCCACGATCTGTTCCACCGCCCCGGAATAATTACCGTCTTCCGCGAGGAAGTATCCGGTGCTTGACCGCAGGATCTCATACTGATCCATCAGGGCATCACAGTACAGACAGTCCGAAAAATGGTATTTTTCTTTTTGGATCCATTCCAGCAGTTCATAGGTTTTCTGCTGTTTTCGTGTTGCTTCCTCTATCTTTGCCCTGTTTTTGTCCACGTACATGTTTTTATCTGCCAGCCGGAACAGTTCCCGGAGGGTGGCACCGGCAAAGTCCAGGGAGATTGCGTACCCTGCCGCATAGCTGATCGGCATCTCC
>JAFEHB010000741.1_pt1 | contig 18291 bp, 23 predicted proteins | sample 9267121 | NCBI WGS metagenome assembly JAFEHB01 (sample SAMN17103336, study PRJNA684904) | human gut metagenome | isolation source: diarrhea sample from child under the age of five | host: Homo sapiens | place: South Africa: Mafikeng, Mafikeng Provincial Hospital | collected 2019-09 | reverse complement strand
GTGAAGACCCGAATGCAGGGTTAACTTCCGAGCAAATTATGATGGGAGAATACTGGTATAACGATGACCCTTCTACCTACAACGGCCCCTCGGAAGAAATGTTGGCGCTCGCAAAATCTATGACACCAAAAGAGTTATATGAAAATACGTATGATCGGAAGCCGGAGTGGATGAAAAGCAGGCAGAGCTATCATATTTTGCGCGAAGACGATGGTACGCTTACGACGGAGAGCGGCGAAGCACCGATTTATCATACGGATAACGGCCTGAATATTGAAGTTACCGATGTACATGCTTCAAACGCATTGGAATATGGTTTGACTGAAGAGGATGGGTGGTTTGGAGAAGAGTGTGGATTGGATGAATCCGGCACGATTACAAACCCGGATTATGTGTTTGTATACACCACACTGCGCCTTACATATAACGGTAAAATAGACCATATGGAATTTTTGGCCGGTAATACGGGGCTTGCTCAATATAATTTAGATGGATATACTTTGGATGCTTCAGAAAACAGATGCAATAAACATATTTTACAATCCGGCATAGCAGAGAAAACAACCGCGGAGGAAGATCCGCGAGATTCCGGTCATATTTGGGTTCACGCAGGGGAAACGAGAGACGTTTTGTGCGTTATGTTGATGCGAAATAACTTTACGTTTGTTATTACAGATTACGAGGCTGCAAAGCGTGATGGAGTGCACGATCTTCTTGATGAAGAAAAATATTATACGCTTGCAACATATGAGGAAAATGAGTTCAAATATGCTTTTACAATCAGTGATTACGGTGTTACCGCAGTTGAGTTTGATGTTACGGAGATCGTGAACGACTGGTTTGCTGCATAGAAAGAGGTGGCGGTATGAACAAACGCTTGATCTCATCGGAGTTACGGCGCGGTTTTACGGGGTATGGCTTTTGGTTGGCTTTACTCATAGGCTGTGCGATCGCAGTTTGGCATGGCTGTTGCATGGAAGGGGCGCCGGTGGGCTTTTCTCATGCAGGAGATGTTATTTATTGGAACGAAAAAATGATGTTTCCGCCGAATAATGTGGCTAAAAGCTTGATGGGAATGACATTAGACGGACAAGCCAGCGTGTTTATGACGGTTATGCCGATTTTGGCGGCCTTGCCGATGGCAGCCTCTTTAAGTGCTGATATGCGCAGCGGCTACATAAAATCTGTTTTGACGAGAACTACGGCGAAGAGTTACTATATTGCAAAGTTCATCGCGGTGGCCGCAACAGCTGCAGTTGTGGTTACAGTACCTTTCCTGCTTGATTTTTTCCTTGTGGCAATGAAGGTCCCTTATTTTCAGCCGTATGCTTATGGCGGCGAAATAGTGCTTTCCGGCAGCTTTTCGCTGTGGGGAAAGCTGTATTTTACGTGCTTTCCATTATATTTTGTATTGGCGGTCTTACTGGTCGCTGTATATGGTATTATATTTGCTTCCTTTGGCTTGCTGTTTTCGTTCTACATTGAAAATCGTTTTCTGGTGCTGATTGCGCCTTTTATCATTTGGATGGCAATTACAACGATATTTTCGTTTCTTACCTTCCCGGAACTGATGGGTGCAAATCCGTTCTATTTTTTGATGTTAGCGCACCCTGCAGGGGGAAGCCATCATCAAGCTGTATCGGTTTTGATCTCTACAATTATTTATGCTGCACTCGGCATAGGCGGCTATTTTATGGCCGGTCGGAAGCGAGATATATTCTAAGAGGAAAAATATGCTCTACTTTAAGAGAAAAATAGCATCACACTGGAAGTTGTTGTTGCTTATGATCGGTATTTGTGCGGTTTCCTTATACTGCATCATTGACCTGGTGATTTGGTCTGACGGCTATGCAATAGAAAATCTTTGCTATTTGGATATATTCTCTTTTGCAGGCTTTCGCGGGTTTACGGCGGTCGTATTGCCGATTGTAGGGCTGCTTTTGGCGTACCGTGTTCTGCACGGCGATTTTTCGTATGATATTTTGCTGCGCTTTCACAACAAGAGCACTTTATATGCGCGGCAGGGGTTATGCTTACTGATCTTAAGCTTTATGCTTTCCATAGTGTGTATGGTTATTGCCGGGCTGCTTTCATTTCGGTATGCTCCACAACGCTTTTATAACTGGAATGCACTGCCCGAAGACGGCTTTGCTTATCTGACAGCGAGTAGCTGCATGGATATTCGTGCCGAAGAAATGGTGCAGGCGATTAAAACGTATTTTGGAGCTCTTTCGCCGGTACGCGTTTTATGCAGCCAATTTTTGACGCTGTGGATTGCCTGTGCTTTGCCGATGGCAGTGGAATTGCTCGGGAAATGGCTCGGAATGGAGATCCTTAGTTGGATCTTGTATCTGGGGTATGCCGGGTTTGATGCAGCGGTCATGGCCGTTAACGGAAAACCGTTATTATATGCGTCCCTCTTTATCTCGCCGGCGGATTATCTCTTATCTGCTGTACCGGAATTTCGCTTTTTAATTCCGATATGTATCTGTGCAGTTTTAGTGCTTATCGGTTATTTGATTTCCGAAAAAAGGGAATTTTTGCGTAAGGAGTGAGTTTCTGTGCGCAAACAAAAAAATCAGCTGCAGAGCTTTCAACGTGCTTTTTTCATCGATTGGAAGTTGGGTGTTCTGCACCGTGCCTGGCGTTTTTTTCCGGCGCTTTTCTTAGCGGTGTTTTGCGTGCTGAAGGGACTGCTTTTTCAGCGCTATGAAGTGCCGCATGATCTTTCCGGCATTTTGTCTTTGATGTTTTTCGGGGATGATGTGGTTACACCTAACAGCTTAAGTTTGTGCCTTGAATGGGTAGGTTTTCAAATTTTTCTGCTTCTCATTACAAATGATTATACGAGCAACAGCCCCGGTAGCTTTGGAGAGTGTATGCTCATGAAAACCGGCAGTAAATCGGCCTGGTGGCTCAGTAAATGCTGTTGGATGGTCTGCACGGTAACAATTTCGTTTGCTGCATTGATTTTAACCGGCGTAACCCTGTGCCCGATGTTTCATTATACTGTAAGACTTTCCGGCATTTATGTGTTGGCTGCACCATTTTGCGCTGTTTTGAGCGTATCGCTGATCGGGCAGTTTATTACGATGCTTGGTGTAAATCCGGCGGTGACGCTGATTTTGCTTTCCGGCTCCGTTACACTTGCACTATTTGTGGATTCGCCGTGGTATATCTGGGCAGCCAGTATGCAAACACGATACTATGAACTGCATTTGGTCTGGATTTCCTGCCTTATATGGCTTTTGGCATCTCTTTTACTTATTCCAATCGGTACGGTTATTTTTGCTCGAAAAGACATTTATTTAAAGGGGGAACGTACAAATGCGCGTTGAAGTAAAAGCCTATGTAAAAACGATCGGTAAGGCGACCGTGCTTGACCATGTAAGCTATACGTTTGAGAGCGGGAAAATCTACGGTTTACGCGGAAAAAACGGTTCCGGCAAAACGATGCTGATGCGCGCAATTTGCGGATTGATCAACCCGACGGAAGGGTGCGTGTGCATAGACGGCAAAATAATCGGCAAGGATATTTCCTTTCCAGAGAGTGCCGGTGTGCTGATTGAAAACCCGGGATTTATCAGCGGTTACACGGCTTTTCAAAATCTTAAGACCATTGCTTCTATACAAAATCGAATTTCCGATGAAGAAATTAAAGCGGCTATTCTTGCGGTGGGGCTTGACCCGGAAGATACGCGAAAATACCGAAAATTTTCACTTGGTATGAAGCAGCGCCTTGGGATTGCTTCTGCTGTTATGGAAAACCCGGCTTTGATTTTGTTGGATGAGCCGACGAACGCTTTGGATGAATCTGGCGTAGTTATGGTGCGGGAGCTGCTCGAAAAGCAAAAGAAAAACGGCGCAGTAATTATTGTGGCTTCTCACGATAAAGAAGAACTGGAATTGCTGACGGATGAAATTTTGATTATAGAAAACGGAAAAATTAAAGAACATTTTGACGTACAAGCTTCGCTGAATGAAAAGGAAGTGCGGATATGAAGAAACCGATGAGACGGCTCATGGTTATACTGCTTGTGGCTTTGCTGGCGGTTGTTGGCGTATTCGGCGGGTTTTGCATCTATACGATCAATACCCGGTATCCGGCAGCACCGCTTGTGGAGTATGGCCTTGGAGATACGGTGGAAGTAAATGGTTTTTCCTTAAGAGCGGAAGAACTTACGATTTTATCCGAAGAAGAAATGAAAGCACAGTACGGTGCGGGAAGTTTATCTTATGCAGGAATCGGCTCCGTATGGTATTTATTAGTTACCTGCACATTTGAAAATAAAAGTAATGAGGAAGAAAGGCTGCCTCTTGCACAAATGCAGTTGATGTCTTTCCCGGATACTTTTGCGATGCAATATGAATCTTGTGCGGCCGTAAACGGAGTTCACAGCATGAAAGACATCTCCACAGTGCCCGTTGGAGAAACGGCCAAAATCGTTTTTCCGGTGGCCGTTAGTGAACGAATGCTCCCTTCCTCTAAATGCGGTGAAGAAGCCATTCGTGCGGCCGAATATCGGCTGATTCTTACAAACTACCCGGAACGGCAGGAAATCGTTTTATCTTCCTAAAAGTACAAGCCAAAAGCCCTCGGAATGGCTATCCCGAGGGCTTTTGGCTTGGCCTTTATGAGTATATAATTTCTTAGTTATATTATACGTGCGTTGTATACAGGGCAAGATTTAAATCGGCTTATTCTAAAACAAATGTGTACCGGCTATTTGGGGTTGTAATGATGACGGTGCGGCCGTCATTTGTGATGCAGCTGATGTAGCTGCGTAGATACCAAAGGTTATTCGAAAAGGAGAAAAAAGAAGTGCCAGGAGATTTCCTTTCGCTTTTATATAGGGAAAGTGTGCCTATTTGATCTATATACCGTGAGCGCCAATTTGGTTTGCCACCATTGGCTGCAGCGGTTTTCGTGCGGACGTCGATGCAGCGGTATACGCCTAAATTTTTAATTAGTTTTGGCATTGCTTACTTTTCCTCTCTTGATTACGGGTATCAAAAAAGCCAGTATTTATGCAGGTTTTCAGACTTTAAGGTGAGAACAAAATTCCTGATAGGTCACCATGAAATTCTGAAAAGGTACGAGACTTTTTCCAAAAAGGTACGGAACACATTTCGGTCCAATATACGGTATTGCCGGGTTTGAACAAAGCTGTAGCCACATAATCACCACCCAATATCGTTGTTTTCTATGATCGGTAACAAGTACCGATAAATATTTTTGATTTCGCCGCGCGCGTTTGTTTTTGCGTGGCGTTTTGCGGATAACAAATAATTGTAAATCTGCTGATCCAGATCGCTCCCGGTAAAATGGCCACGCGCATCGATGTGCTTACGCGCGAGCTGCACGAGATCATCGATTTGATCGTCTGTAACCACGTAAGGAGCGAGGGCGTCGCGGTACAAATCGCGGCGCTCAGTTTCGCTTTGTGAGACATCGAAAACAGGCTCAGAGTCAGTAAATCCAGGCATTTCAAGCTGTTCTGGAGCTTCATATTCTTTTGGCAAAGGTTCAAGCATAAAATGAATTGCGGCCACAGATCGCCCTTTTTTTATGGGTTCATAAGTGTATCGGCAATCTGTTTTTTCAAATAATTCCTTTTGAATCTTTTTTAAAACGTCACGATTAAAATACTTGAACTTTTTAGCATATTCTTCTTGGTCACAGCCTAAAATCTGCTTCAAATCATTTAGCTTAATATTCCATGACATGAACCTACGATTGCTTTCGAGATAGGTAAACATGATGTAGGTATATCGGCTTGTAAGAGAGGTTATAGAACGGAGTTTGTATTGCCAGTAGCCGATACGTTCAACATTGAAGAAGTATTTCATGGCTTTTTGGGTACATTCCAATTTGATTTCCCATAAGCCGGTTTCTTTATCTTGCTCAGCTTTAGCTTCTTCAAATAGTGTAACTAATGTAAATTCATTTTGGCTATCGTTGTCTGGAAGTTCAACAACATTACCCATGAGATGTTTCAGACGTTCTTTTAAATCCTTATTATTGATTTTTTGAACTCCGAGAGCATCTTCAATTTCACCTTTTTCCAGAATTATGGCTCTTTTTTCAGAATCTCGACTGTTAATTCTTGCGAGATAGGTATCCAAAATTTTAAATTCCGAAAGTGTTAAATCAGAGCGCCAGAGTGCAAACAAAGGGCGACTCTTTTGTACAGTCAGCTTATCAAAATGGCCTAATCCCATTATTTGATCCATTTTTTTTCGAGCCATATAATCACCTTAGCAGCAAAAAATTCAATGAAACGATTGTAGCATACGGGTGAGAAAATGTCAATGAAAATTCTCACCTTAATGGAATTTCGTTCTCACCTCAATGGAATTTCGTTCTCACCTTAATGGAATTTCGTTCTCACCTCAATGGAATTTCGTTCTCACCTCAATGGAATTTCGTTCTCACCTTAAAGTCTGAAAGCCCGCATAAATACTGCCTTTTTTGATATCTGTAATCAAGTAGGTAATCAAGAGCGTAATCAAGTAGGTAATCAAGTCCATCAATCAAGAAAACAGCGCGGCCTACGGCCGCTGATAACAAAAGGGTGGGGCTTGCTGCCCCACACCCCGCAGCGCATAAATGCGCGATAGTACCTTTTTGCTCCCGTAAAATGCTTTTTCAAAAACGTTTTTGCAGAATCTCAGCACAAATTTGCTAAACAGGGCGCAAGCGCCCAGAAACGAGAACTGCAACTCAATTTTTTTCGGTATTCTGCTCGGGAGATGTTTCACACAAGGGTGCAAATGAAACACTATATCTTGTGGTCGGTACGACCACCCTATCTGCAAAAAATCCTTGAAAATCTAACTTTTGTGCCGTTTTTACCTCTCTCCCCCAGCTTTCGGCGTTCCTGAATTGGACAAAATAATGATTTTGGCTTATTTTGGTGTAGGTGAGCAAAAAATCGACACCTTACACGTGGAAATACGAAATAGCTGTAAACGGCTCTAAAATCGCTTGTAATCGATTTTTAATTTTGGGCGGGTAATTTCATACTTTTGCCATAAAAATCGATTTTAGGGGCGCTGTGGACGATTTTAACGCTATTCGAGCACTAAATTTGCAATTTGAAATGCAAAAAGCCGGTTCCATGTGTGGAACCGGCTCATTTTTTCGTGTTATTTTTAATTTTTCCGTCCGAAAAATCTTTCCCGCAGCGTTAGCGGACGCTGCTTTTCACTCTCCAACTGTTGGTGCTACGTGTTTTTTTTGTTATCGAAAAGTTTCTCTAGTTTTACTTTCCTATCGATATCTGAAATCATTAAAAGTAGAATCACGACAAATAAGCATTATTATTTTTTACAATATTGAAAAAAATAGTAAAAAATGCGCAAAAAATATTTACAAAGATACGAACGCATGCTATGCTGATGCTGTAACTGATAGACCGTTTTGTTGATTTTAAGAAAGAGTGATTCCAATGTACAAAATTAGGTAGATGAGTAGGCTTACAGTTTTTACAAGGAGGCTCTTTTATGAAAAAAGCAAAAAGATTAGCAATAATCGTTTGTGCCATTGCGATGCTGATGTCTATATTAGCTATTCCTGCAAGTGCAGCTACACAAGATCATTAACAGTGCCCAAGAATTTTTATGATTCTTGGGCACAAAAAATATATTTAATAAAACATGGTATTTGCAAAATGAAAAATAAGTTTTTGATATTTATGGCAACAATTACATTCTTTTTAACAGTAGCTGTGGTGGGAATATTATTAAAGCCGGAATTATATGAGAGTAAAACTACAGTGATTAAAGAAAATGATTCTATGCAATCAGAGGTCGATGAGAAAAATATTGAATCTGAGGTTTCCAATCAAGAAGAGTGGGGGTCAGGCGACGTATATGATGGTTCTTCGCCAATTATAAGAAAAATGGGAGAAAAGCTCAGCGTTATAGGTATTCCTCATCGAAAGCAGGGAGATAAGCCGCCTATGAGTACGGAGGTGTTTGCTTATTGGGAAGGTGAAATGGTGTTTACTGTGGATAGCGCAGTAATTTATGATTCTATAGAAAAAACCGGATTAAATTATGATGAATTCGTGGCAGATTTTTCTACATATGACAGTTCTTTTAAGCCAATGGTTGTTCAATTGACGATTGAAAATGTTAATGCTAGGCTGATAAGTGATCCACCAGAATTATTTTCAGATCAATATGTTTTATCTTCTAAAGAAGAATTTAGTAAAGAAAAATTCAGATCACAGAATGGAGGAGAATGGCGTGTAGCTAGCGGTATGCCGTTAGCATATGCTAATCCTCATTCTGATGGTATATATAATTATTTTCATTATACGATTAATGAAGGGGAAACCATACAAATGACCCTTTGCTACTATGTAAAGATAGATGATATTCCGCTTGATGAACTTTATTTGGAAATAACAACACAATCCTCAGATCATAGATTCGGAATCGAACTAGACAAGTTAAAAACATGATGGGAGGAAAAATAATTGAGCTCTATTTTGAAAATAGAATTTGAAAAACTACTAAAAACAAAGTCGTTTTGGGCGATAATGCTATTTCTTGTATTTATTACATCAACAGTAGCAATTACAAGATCTTTAGAAGTTGGAGGAAGTGTTGGCGGAATCAATCCGGCAGAGCCTCGTGCAGAAAATGGATATTTTTTTGAAGATAATAGTGCATATGCTATTTCTCTTTATAATGTTTGGATCGGTTCGCTTTCTGGAGATCTATTTTTTACCACAATATTTTATTTTATTTTACCGTTAGCAGCTACGTTGCCCTTCAGCTTTTCTCTTTCGGATGAGAGTAAAAGCGGATACTTACGACAAATGACATTAAAAAAAGGTCAGATGAGATATTATTTTGCAAAATATATCGTTACGTTTACTTCTGGGTTCCTTTTAGCAGCTATTCCATTATTGATTAATGTAATTATAACTGCGTGTTATATTCCTGCCTATAAGCCGGACCCATTGGAACAATTATATTCGGGTCAATATTATGGACAGTATTTAGCCAATATCTTTTATTCAGAACCGTTTGCTTTTATGATAATCTTTATTCTTATTCCAGGACTTTTTTGCGGATTGTGGGCAGATTTGTCGATGTGTCTTTCCATTTTTATAAAAAATAAATTTTTTGTTGTGATAATTCCCTATTTGTTTTTGTTTTTTGAAAAAGCTTTTTTTGATTCGCTTTTTTCAAATCGCATAGCTCTTGATCTTTCACCTTTTTACTTTATGCGAGGAGAATCATCTGGAAACATCGTTATTGTAACGATAATATTGATTACAATGCTTGGTGTAACCTTATTTATTACGTGGTTTAGAGGGTGGAGAGATGATGTTTATTAATATAGTTCGCTGTGATTTGAATAATGGAATTTTAAAAAAATGGAAGTTTTATTTATTTACAGGAGCCTTTTTTTCAATTCTGGCAATATTTGCGTATTTTGATTTTGATGCAGCGCTACGAATGACTCCGAGTCCGATTACAGCTGATATTACGGTCGGAGATTACCTTTGCTTTTTATTTGGAGGAACAAGTGCCGGTAATCTGCCAATTGAATTAATGGATAAAAATAATATAGTAAATTCTATGTTTAAGTTTAGTTTTCCAAGTATATGGATTCTTATATATCTAATTCTCTTATTATTAACGTTAGAATACCCCTATGAGGATTTGATGGGGTTTGGGAAAAATATAATTATTTTATCAAATAAAATACAATATTGGTGGATTTCTAAATGCATATGGATCACGGCTTCCGTGTTTGTGTATTTTACGATTGCTCTTACGTGTTTTTCGGTAACAGCAATTATGTTGGGGGCAAAAGCAAATTTTGAAATAGGAACATATTATCCGTATTTTCGTTTTAATTCGTATGACTTTGTAACGGAACCACCATGGAATATAATGCCAACTCTGCTTATGCTTATTCCAGTAGGAATTGGCCTTGGGATGATACAGTTAACAGTATCAATGGTAATCTCTAGATTAGCTAGTTATTTGGTAAGCACGGCTATTTTACTTATGAGTGCATATATGCAGAGTGTTCTTCTTTTTCCAAATGTAAGTATGTTTGCAAGGAGTGTGGAAGTAGTAACGAATGGACAAATAGCTTGGGTAGAGGTAATAATTATAGCCTGGATTTCCAGCGTATGTATGCTGGTTGGTTATTTGTATTTGAAAAATTCGGATATTATAAATAAACATAGATGAAGCATTTGACGCGGAATTTTAATTAACTGTATAGAAAAAGAGGAAAAATATGAATATTAAAGTTGATAACGTAACGAAAATAATAAAAAAGGTTAAAGTTCTTGATCATGTGTCTTTGAAATTTGAATCTGGGGAGATAACAGGGCTTAAAGGTATTAATGGTTCAGGAAAGACGATGATAATGCGAATTATCAGTGGGTTAATACGCCCCACGGAAGGAAAGGTCTTTATCAATGGGAGAGAATTAAAAAAAGAAATGGACTTTCCTGAAAGTATAGGGGTGCTTATTGATAGTCCAGCGTTTTTGGATGGGTATTCTGCTTATGACAATTTAAGATATATGGCTTCTGTAAAAAATAAGGTTTCAGGAGAAGAAATTAAGGACTTATTAAAAAAAGTAGAATTAGCTGATGCGGGAAAGAAAAAATATAAATACTTTTCGTTAGGAATGAAGCAGCGATTGGGCATAGCGGCTGCAATTATGGAACATCCAGATATTATATTGATCGATGAGCCCACAAATGCTCTTGATAGCAAAGGCGTGGAAATGGTTAAGTGTATATTGCAACAAGAAAAAGAAAGGGGCGCATTAATTATTTTAACGTGTCATGACTATTCGGTATTAAAAGAACTGTCAGATAGCATTTATTTTATTGAAGAAGGGAAAGTAGTCGACTATGAACGACAATAAACATTCAAAATTGAAAAGAAAGATAGCGATATATACCTTAATATTTGTGCTAGCCGGAGCAGCTGTAAGAATTGCCTATGTGAATATTACTGCTGAAAAGCCTATAATTGAGTATTATTCTGAGAATGAATGGGCGGGATTAAATGGAAGTTATATTCGCTCATGGGAAGAAAATACGGAAGGGTATAGCGTTAAAATTATAGGATATGAGGTTATGGAAAAAGAAAAGTACTTTTCAAAGTATGATCTGTCAGGGAATGATCAGAGTGTTGCCGATCCTTTTTCGTATGTTATGGAAGTAACGATTAAAATTAAAAATGAAGAAAATGAAACGGGAAAGTTACAGATTGCGGATTGGGCTTTAATAGGTAAGAATGATGATTTTATTGCCTACTTGGATCAGCAGCTTCTAATGGATACTGATGAAAGAGTAGATAGTATTTTATCATCTATATCTACAGCTTCTGGAAAGGAAATTGAAATAAAACTTCCTTATCCACTGATATATATGGATAAAGAAAAAGAAATAGACAGAAATATGCCATATAAAATAGCGGTAACAAAATATCCATCCCGGAAATATATACAGTTTGGATGATGAAGTTTTAAGCATTCTTCTTGTAGTAATGAAAAAAGACTTGAAAAATCCCCGTATATGCGATAAAATAAGCATAATACAAGCTTGTACAAGCACTGTACAAGACACTTGCATTTGAAGTTGGGGAAGAAAAATGAAAACAGTTTCACTGAAAGCTTATGCAGAACAGAAAAGGGTGTCTTATGAAGCGGTAAGGCAACAGGTTATTCGATATAAAAAAGAACTCGGTAATCATATAATCCGTGACGGCAGGCAGCAATTTCTTGATGAAGAAGCAGTTGCTTTTCTTGACGAGAAAAGGCAAAAAAATCCCGTGACTGTTATACAGCAAGATAAGAATGGGCAAATTGAAGTTTTAGAAGAACAAGTAAAACAGTTGTTGATGAAGACGGCGGCGCAAGCGGATCGTATTGCTGAGTTGTCAGAATGGAAGGCAGAAAAGGCGGTAGCTATAGCCAGTGCGGAGCAGCAGAAGCTTCTGCTTGAGGAGCGTACCAAGCGCGTGGAGCAGCTCGAAAGCACTGCAAAAGAGGCGCTGGATAAGCTTCAGGAGGCTGAAAATGCTGCGCGAGAAGCAGAGGACAAGCTCCGGCAGACTGAAGAACGTGCGCAGCAGCTCGAAGAAGAAATGAGTAGACCACTGTCTTTGTATGAACGCTTAACGGGAAAAAGAAAAAATTAAGGCTGCAAAATTTTGCGAGCAGTATTGAAATCTTAGCGTAATTATGATAAAATTTTGAATAGGGAGGTTGAGAGTATGAATATGATTAGACCTGTTTCAGATTTGAGAAATAACTTTGCTGATATTTCTAAAACGGTACATGAAACAGCACAGCCTGTTTTTTTAACGAAAAACGGGTACGGTGATATGGTTGTTTTGAGCATGGAAGCGTTTGAAAATCTGCAATGTGAAAGCGAAATTTTTTTCAAACTGCAAGAAGCTGAGCGAGAGGCGGAACTGACAGACCGGCGTTATTCCTCTAAAGACGTACTTAAAGCGATGAAAGCTGCTATTGGAGGGAAATAAGGTGTCGTATAAACTGGAGTATTTGCCAGTTGCCCAGAGAGATATGATTGAGATCGTGCGCTATATCAGTGAGGAGCTGAAAAATCCTATTGCAGCAGATCGTTTGGCGGTGGAGTTAGTGGGCGCAGCGGAAAGCGTACTTACGTTTCCGTATGCACTTCCGGTGTATCCACCGATCCGTTCACTGAAGCATGAATACCGAAAAATTTTAGTGCGGAATTTTTTGATATTTTACTGGGTGGATGAAGAAAAGAAATTAGTGACAGTCGCTCGTGTGGTATATGCTAAACGAGATATTGGCAGATTGTTGGAGTGATAAAAGGTCAAATCCAAATAGTTATAAAAAATGCCCCGCAGCTGCGGGGCATTTTTTAATCTTTCCAAATTTTTCTAGAAAGCCACTTGGGACTTTTTTCGGCGTGTTCGAGCTGTTCGACGGCTTCTTGCAGTGCCGGAAGATCACCATGCTCGATTGGACGGCCGAGAACGTGCTCCATCACAGCGCCAATCTCAATCAGGCGTTTGGTACGTGCTTTGCGTTCTTTTTCACGTTCCCTATTTTGTAGACGGCGCTTTTCGGCTCTAATTGCATCGATTTTTACTTTTGCGGCAGTTTCGCGCTGCTCAATTTCCGCAAGGCGTTCTGCGTAATCTCTTTTAGTTCTCGGCATGGATACTATCCTTTCTATATGCGAAATTCCAAACACTAACTCTGTACATTGTATCATAGCTATTGACAAAACACAAGAACAGTGCGTATAATCATGGTAAAGATTAGTTCGCAGAAAATCCCATAAGGGCGCACTTATATGTACACTTAATATGTAAGTATACATATTTGTGTGCGCTCTCCGAGAGGCAAGGCTCTGTCTTTGCAAACCGTTATGCCGTATATGAGAAAGGAAAAACCGTGGCGATTTATCATTGCTCAATTAAAATTATTAGCAGAGGGAAAGGGCGCAGCGCCGTTGCGTGTGCAGCGTATCGCTCCGGCACAAAGCTTACGGATTTAGCAACCGGCAAGGTATTTGACTACTCGAATAAACCCGGCGTGGTTTTCTCTGAAGTGTTACTGCCGGAAAATGCCCCGGCTGTATTTGCTGCTGATCGGAACATTTTGTGGGATGCAGTAGAGAGTAAAGAAACCCGTTCTGATGCGCAGCTTGCGCGTGAAGTGGAAGTTGCGCTGCCGTGTGAATTTACCCGGCAGGAGCAGATCGATACCGTGCGCGAATACATCATGAAGAATTTTGTTCGCGAAGGAATGTGTGCCGATTGGGTGCTGCATGACAAAGGAGACGGAAACCCGCATGCGCATATCATGCTGACAACCAGAGCGTTTACGTGCAATGGAAAATGGGCGGATAAGCAAAAAAGCATATATAAGCTCGATAAAAACGGGCAGAAAATCCCGGCTATTGACCCAACAACCGGGCAACAAAAGATCGGCGCACGTGGTCGTAAAATGTGGCAGCGGGAAACGGTACAGGCTAATGGCTGGAATGACCGCAGCAAGGCTGAAGAATGGCGCGCAGCATGGGCAGCAGAGTGTAATCGGCGCTTGGATCGGCAGCATCAGATCGATCATAGGAGCTATGCTCGGCAGGCGGTAGAGCAGGAGCCGACCATACACGAGGGCTATGCAGCGCGCAAAATGGAACGCGAAGGACGGATATCAGACCGCTGCGAGATCAACCGAGAAACCAAGGCGCTCAATGAGCAGTATTCAAGAAGTTTGGAAGTAGCGAACGGTGAACTGTATAATGCCACCAGTGAGCGCTTACGGTTGTATAGAGATGTTATTCGAGATCTTGAAAGCGAAAGCAAAGAGCTTTCTGGGGCAATACAGCAAGCAGAAGATGCGGAAAGAGCGCTTACTACGCCTGTAGAGCGCTGTAAGCCGTGGGAGAGGGCTTAAGCGAAAGGAACAAGCCGAACAACGCGAAAACGCGTTACAGAAGCGTACAGAGGCGTTTGTAGCGCTGTATGAGCTTGGCTGCGCTACGATTGAAGCAGCGAAATCCTTGCTGCAGAGCATTTTACAACGCATAAGGCAACTTCGCCAGGAACAAGCAGAGCTGCGAGCCGATTTGGAACGTCTGGGAGAAGAATTGCCGATTGTTAAGCACGCTTCGGATCTTCTGCAGTCGGCTGCATCGGCGGAACAGATCGGCGTGCGTGAACGGCTTCAAGCTATTCGGCAGCAACGCGAAGCGGAACGGAAAGCACATGCTGAATGGGTCGAGCAGCAGCGCCGTGTAAATATGCAGCGTGAGCAGCCGGAGCGTTCACCGCAGGAAACCCCTGACGATGCAGCTGCACAGCAAGAGCAGAAAGTGCGCAGCGTAGCGGATTATGCAGCAAAATACTGCGCACAGAACAAAAACAGTGCGCCCAAGCATCACCGTGGACGGTCGCGATGAATTTTAAAATATTAGAATTTTAATTTGAGTAAATCATTAGGTCAATGATGAGTTTGGTGATCAAAAAAGCGGCATGAAATCTATACTTTTTTGAATGTTTGGTGACGTACTCGTCACTAAACTAATTTTTCGTCACCAAACTTTTTCTCGAAAAAGCCGCACACCGTGCGGGTTTGTAGGGGCATCGCCACCAGTTTGGTGGTGATGCTTTATCCTGCATTCTGAAAAAGCACTTTTTGAGGGACTTTTTGAAAATTTAATAGTAGAAATTAGCTGTGATGAAGTTGCCGCTGTTCGGCTTGAAAATGGTGTGCTTTTTGAAATTGCGAGAGCTGCGCTTCTGTGAGCTCCGGGCAGTCCGTATCCGGCTCATCCGGGCGAGCTTCTAATGCTTGCAGCATTGCAATTTGAGCATCTGTAAGGGGCTTACTTACGTCGATTTCTTTGTGCATCATAGTTTGAAGAGCTCTCCTTATCAGGCTAAAGGAATGGTTATGGCTACTTCTATTGTAGCAAATAGGGTAAGTAAGGGCGAAAAGATAAAAAATTTACTTATGAAAAATTTTTCGTAGACTTATTGATGAGTTTCTTCCTAAACTAAGAAGTGAAATATTTGAGATATTTTTAAATAATGAATGCAATGCACTTGCAATGCGCTTAAAAATGAGTATAATATAAAGTGAGATTACTTGGTAAAGGAGTTTTTAATATGGCAAGTAAAAGTAATATGACGCTTCGAATTGAACCGGAGCTGAAGGAGCAGGCGGCAGCTTTATTTAAGTCGTTGGGATTAGATTTAAGCACTGCGACGGGGATATTTTACCGTCAAGCGCTGCGTTATCATGGCCTGCCGTTTGAAATTCGAGCAGATGAAGAACCGAATGAAGTCACTTATGCGGCGATGGAAGCAGCGGAAAACGGTGAAGATATGTACGGCCCTTTTAATAGCGTTGCAGAAATGATGGAGGCTCTGAATGCTTAAACCAGAATTTACGGGGCAGTTCAAAAGGGATTATAAACTCGCGTTAAAACGTGGCTGCGATCCGAAAAAGTTAAACGAAGTCGTTATGCTGCTGTGTAAAGAGGAACCTTTGCCGGAAGCATATCGAGATCACGCTCTTGTAAATTCAAGAAATTATAAAGGCATGAGAGAATGCCACATTCAACCAGATTGGCTTTTAGTTTACAAGGTAATACATGAAACTCTTATTTTGGAACTGATTAGAACAGGATCACATAGTGATCTGTTTTAATGTTTGAGAAGCTGAATCGCTGCAGCTGCCCTCTATTCGGATAATGTGGATAGAAATAGAATAGCTGCCCAACACCAATAAGCTATAATGAAAACCCCCGGAGCTTGCACCTCCGGGGGTTTTCATCTGCCCCAATGAGCATTCTATCGTTTTGCTTATTTTATACGACAGCAGTAGGATGTTTTCAAGTGTGTGACTAATTATAGTAATAAAATAAACAATTTTTTTTAACTTAATTATTAGTTTTGCGAATTGAAAACCAAATATTCCGTGACTATAATGAGCTTAAGAAAGTGAGTGTGTTTCACTTCTGTGCAATCAGGAGGGCAATGAAGCCAGTTAAAGGAAAGGGTGAAGATTATGTTAAAAAGCAAGAAGGTATCGAGAATTATTTCTGCGTTACTGGTCGTAATGTTTGTGGCATCGTTGGGAATAACCACTGTTAGTGCAAAAAATAATGATGATGAAGCATTCACGTTTACTTTTAACGCAACTACACCTATGAGTTGGACAAAATCCAGAGCAAAAGAAGACACATCTTCTTTATATGCTAAAATGACAGATATGGGTGGTGCGTATTACGTTACGTGTTACGGCGCAGGAGCAAAAGCAAAAAATATTCCGGGAGGCTGTGGAACTTCATTGCCGTCGTCTTATCACAAGGCAGCGAGATATGATTCCGATTATGTAAGATTTACTTCTGCTGGGGAATGGCACTATATATCCAGTTGGGTTAAGGAAGATGGATATGATTATGCTGTTTTAGTTGGCGTTAGCGGTAAGAGCTATCATAATGTTCATGGAGTATGGAGTCCGGATAGTATTTAACCGGCCAGAAGCATTTTAATTGAACTTTTGCTTCAGAAAAAGTAACGTGTAAAAAATGAAATTGCCCTCCTGATTGATCTTTCCTTGGTAAAAGGTGATCCTATGAAATCGAAAGCTGCAGTTGTTGCACTGTGCGTTTGCGTTATTTTGGCTGTTTTGGGCGTTGTGCTCGGAAAAAGCCCGGCGTTAGAAAATACAGAATTACCACCTTCCGTTGCGGAAGAAATTTTGTCTTCGGAAGAGACTTCTTCAGAAAGCAAAACTTCTTCCGCAGAGGTTTCGACACCTGCAAAAGCCATGACGCCCAAAGAAGAATATGAAAGTATGTATGGGAAACCGCAATGGTTGGCGTGTGACCAGACGTATCATATTTTGCGTGCGGAAGACGGTACATCGACAACAGAAACGGGCGAAGTACCGATTTATACCCGAGGCGACTTCGAAGCCGAAGTGATAGATGTACACGTTTCCGATACGTTAGAATACGGGTTGACACAGGAGGACGGAAGCTTTACCTATTCTGTTAATGGGGACTGCACAATGGATGAATCCGGCAAGATCACGAATCCAGATTATGTTTTGGCATACGTTACACTGCGTTTAAATTACGATGGAACAGCCGATCATATAGAATTTCTTGTTGGCGAATGTGACGTAGTACAATATAACCCGGATGGCTACCCTTTAGGCGGGGGAGAAAACGCAAGTGATAAGACGATATTGGAAAATGGGGTGGCTGTGTCTACAACAGAGGAAGAAGACCCCCGTAATTCCGGGCATGTTTGGATTCGTCCCGGGGAACCCCGAGACGTGCTGATCGTTGTGTTGATTCAAAATAAATTTTCATACGTAGTTGTGAATGATGAAGCGGCAGCAAAAGACGGCGTTTCGAATTTGGAGGTTATGGAGCAAAACTATGCTACCGGAGTGTACGAGGAAACGGCGTTCAAATATGCAATTACCATTAGTTCCAGCGGAACACAAGTGGCTGCTTTTGATATTACAGAGATCGTGAACGACTGGTTTAAGGGGTGAATGTATGAAAAAGGGAAAAGTCATTGTCCCTTTGGCTCTGTGCGTTTGTGTTGTTCTGATCGTTATCGGCATTGCACTTGGAAATAACCCAATACGGAGCAGCGTTGGACAAAGTCAGTCGGTGGAGATGAATTCTTCCGAAGAAAGCAAAGCTTCCGAATCCTCCGATGCGGCAGAATCGACAGAAAGTGCAGCATCGAGCAGTGAAGACC
>JAFEHB010000734.1_pt1 | contig 18423 bp, 19 predicted proteins | sample 9267121 | NCBI WGS metagenome assembly JAFEHB01 (sample SAMN17103336, study PRJNA684904) | human gut metagenome | isolation source: diarrhea sample from child under the age of five | host: Homo sapiens | place: South Africa: Mafikeng, Mafikeng Provincial Hospital | collected 2019-09 | reverse complement strand
AAATCAGCGTAGTAGAGCCCACTCAACCACTGCGTCTTGCTCAACAATCCAAAAACAATTAAGAGGCTAGGACTTTTGTCCCAGCCTCGACTTTTTTATCCTCATTGATGGAACAATGATTGATTTATTTTTTCTTTTCGATGTGATCTTTGAGATCTTCTTGAGCTTTTTTATTGGATTCTGCTTTTTTCTTCAACCATTCTTCTTTGGCCTTGTTAAAGTCTTTTGTTGTGACAACATCTTTGGACATTTCAAGGTATTTGTAGAAGGTTCCTGTTCCTTTTGTACCAACCCATGAAGCAGCACGGCTGTATGGTACGGTCCGTTGAAGCATTGGAGCACCACCATTTGAAACAGTTGGAAGCGTAATCGAGCTATCTGTCAACCATGCTTGCGCTGCTGCATATTTTTCATAGCGTTTAGCTTGATCCAACAATTCAGCATCGGCGTCTTTCAACATGTTAGCGTATTGATCCAAACCAACTGTTGCAATGGCTGGATTGTTTGAACCTGCATCAATACCAAGATAGTAGAAGACAGAACCATTTACTGGGCTGATACTTTCGAGGTAAGTCGATGGGTCTTGGTAGTCAGGAGCCCAACCACCGCCTGAGATATCGTAATCTCTCGCAGCAGCAGTATCGCTGAAGTAGGTGATATTTTGGAAATCATCATCCGAAACCTTTTGAAGGTCTACAACGACATTGTCTGCACCAAGCGCTGACTCTACAGATTGTTTGAAGGAGCTAGCTTGTTGGACCATGCTGTTGTCCACTTGGCTGACAATGTAGTCCAAATGAATTGGGAATTGAACGCCTTGTTTTTGCAATTCAGCTTTGGCTTTCGCAAATGAAGCTTTGGCTTTTTCTGGGTTGTAAAGGCTAGTTTGACCATCGGCCAGGCTCACACCCTTCCATTGATCCCCATAGGTAACCAATTGTTTTTCAACGACTTTACCAAAATCTTCTCCATTGACTTGGACATAAGTTGGTGGCACCAAAGTGCTACGAAGGGTATTTTCAGCCGCATCAGATCCAGATACTTGTGCCGCATATGATTTGCGGTCAAAGCCAAAGTTCACCGCTTGACGGAAGTCCTTGTTCAGAATTGCTTTCTTGGTAGAAGCTTTTTGTTCATCCGTTGTTTTGGCTGTATGGTCATACTTTTGACGGTCCAAGTTGAATCCAAGATAGTAGGATGTTCCCAATTGCAAACCGTAGACAATGTTGTCGCCAAAGTTTTTCTTAACGCTCTTATACGTCGAACTGTTTGGCATAACAGATGCAAAGGAATATTGACCTTTTTCAAAGTTTTTAATGATAGAATCTGGGTTTGATCCATCGTTAAAGGTCAATTTGACATGATCGATATGAACATTTTTCGCATCGTAATAGTCTTTGTTCTTGACCAATTCAATCTCAGATTTCGAAGTCAAAGATTTCAAGTAATATGGACCATTGTATAAGATGCTGCTAGGTTTCAACGAACCAAAATCTTTTCCTTGAGATTTCAAGAAATCCGCATTAACTGGGAAAAGAACACCTGAGGTTGTTTTTGAGTTCCAGAAGCTTTCTGGACGAACCAAAGTATATTGGATGGTGTGGTCATCTAAGGCTTTGACTCCAACTGTGTTAAAGTCTTTGGTTTCCCCTTTTACGTAGGCATCCAAACCTTTGATCGAATTTTGAATCAAGAAGAGACCTTCTGATTTAGACTCAACCGCGTGTTTGATCCCTGTAACAAAGTCTTGAGCCGTTACAGCACCATATTCTTCTCCTTCACTCGTATACCATTTGGCATCCTTACGAAGTTTGTAAGTATAGGTTAATCCATCTTCAGAGACAGTCCAATCTTCTGCTAGACTTGGCACAAAGTTTCCGTATCGGTCGTTTTCAAGAAGACCATCTACAAGGTTACTTGTGACATCTGAAGTTGTTGTACGAGTTGCAGCGATGTAATCCAAGGTATTTGGATCTGCTGAATAGACGAATGAGTAGGTTGCTTGATTGCTACTACCACCGCCACATGCTGCTAAAAGAAAGGCACCTGCAACAGAAACTCCTGCAAGAGCTAACAGTTTTTTTGCTTTCATCACTATCTCCTTATGTTAGATTTTCTACCATTATACACTATTTCTTAAAAAAAACCAAATTTATTTTAAAAAAGTTCGTTTTTTCTGAATGAATATAATAAGATATAAAGAAAAAGCATCTTGAAATCGATCTCAAAGAAGCCGGATAGGGGAGTCTAGGCACCTACCACCAGATCCAACAAAGATATCACCTTTCAATCCTTTTAATAAATATACGTTTCATTACAAAAAAGAACCTCTGCTCTTTCGAGCAGAGGAACTGATTCCTAATCAAAATGATAGAGTTGTGGGTACTGGTCACATTCAGGATTTTTGGGATGGCAGATGGCCCGTCCAAAATAAATCATGGCTTGATGGGCAGCTAGCCATTCGCTCTTTGGCAGAACATCCATGACCCGCTTTTCAACTTCCAATGGCGTCGCTGATTTTTTGACGATATCATGGTGCTTACAAATCCGCTCCACATGGGTATCGACAGCAAAAGCTGGAATACCAAAACCTACACTCATGACAACATTTGCTGTCTTGCGCCCTACTCCTGCTAGACTTTCTAACTCTTCACGAGTCTGAGGCACTTGCCCATCAAAGTTGTCTAGCAATTGTTGGGCACATTTTTTGAGAAATTTGGCCTTATTTCGATAGAGGCCTAATTTAGAAATATGCTTGGCAATATCAGCTTCACTGGCTGCTGCCATGGCTTGCGGGGTTGGAAAAGCCGCAAACAAACCTGGTGTCGCTTTGTTAACAGCCGCATCAGTCGTCTGAGCCGAGAGCATAACCGCTACTAACAATTCAAAATGATTACGAAAATCCAGACTTGGCTTGGCATCTGGAAAAAGGGCGATAATTTCTTCGATCACATGACGTGCCCGTTTCTTTGATAAAACCATATTCTCTCCTTTACATTACTAGTCTTTATTATAGCATGAAAGTTCCCTATTTCTGAAAGATTCGACTTCAGAAAAAAGAAGTGAAACGAGAAATGAAATTAAATCATACTTCATTCCTCGTCCCACTTCTACCATTAGATATTCCTAGGCTATACTGTTTATTTTACACCAATCTCTTCAAGAAAGTAATTAAAGTTTGAGCTGAGCGTTCGCCAGCCTCTACGATAAATTCATCAAAAGAGATATTGGCCGCGTGGTCTGCCGTGTCACTCATAGCCCGAATGACCATGAAAGGACGGCCAGCTGCATGAGCCGCTTGGGCAATGGCTGCTCCTTCCATCTCAACTGCCAAGACTTCTGGGAAATGCTCCCGAATTGCTGCGACTTTTTCTTCACTCGCGATAAAGCTATCTCCTGTTGTAATCAAGCCCACATGTGTGGTTGCAGCTTCTTCTTCCAGAACTTTTTTCATTTCTGATACAAAATAGCGACTGGATTCAAAGTAAAGTGGTTGACCTGCCATTTGACCGTACTTATAACCAAAGGCTGTCACATCCACATCATGATAGGCCAATTTGTCCGCAAGGACGATATCCCCAACAGCCATCCCTGGGGCAACGGCACCTGCAGAACCCGTATTGATAATGGCTTCCACCTTAAAATCGTTGGCCAAGACTGCTACACTCATGGCTGACATGACTTTTCCGATACCACTTTCAACCAAAACGACCTCATGGCGTCCAATAGATCCTGTATAGTAGACTTTTCCAAGACGCAGATGCTTTTCCCCATTTTCAAGGGCTTCAACCAAGATCTTCAACTCCTGGGGCATGGCTGCGATAATTCCAATTTTCATGTCATTTCTCTCCTTGTGACGACCTTATAGACGCCAAATAGCAATGATCAAGGCAATGAGGAGCACAATGATCCAGAACAAAATCTTATTGAGTTTGGATTGGACCACACTTTGTTTGCGCTCTTCAATACGACGACTCTTGGTCACTGTGGGCTCCACTTGGATCTGCACAGTATCCTGAGAATAGCTCTCCTGTGGACGCTCCATACGACTCTCTCTCATAGGACGTTCGTAGCCAAATCCTCTGTGGTCTGTCCGAATAATCTTTGTTTCTTCAGCATCGACCATATTAGGACCGGTGATGTCCTCACCTCGCCTTGCTCGTTCAATCATTTCATCGGTTAATAAAGGTTTTCCCATCGGATCCTCCTCTATTTATTGATTAAGTCCCAATATTGGATAGCCATGATGGTCTTAGCATCACAGATTTCGCCAGTTTGGATCAAATCTTTCGCTTCCTTCAAGGTCACTTCTAATAACTCTAAGGTCTCATCCGAATCTTGTGGACGTGGATTTTCCACCTTTTTCAAGTTGGTCGCACCATAAAGTTTGATCCGCTCATTACAAAATCCAATGGCAGAATAAAAATCATACAATAACTCTAGATCCGCTGTGTAGCCAATTTCTTCTTCCAATTCACGCAGAGCAGCTGCTTGGGGATCTGCATTTTCTCCCTTTTCTAACTTCCCTGCTGGAATCTCCACTGAAGTCCTTTCAATCGCCTTGCGGTACTGCTTGACCAAGATCGTTTTCCCATCTTCTGTGATAGGCAAAATCGCTACTGCTCCATTATGGAAGATTAAATCACGCTGCGCTTGGCCTTTTCTAGCGGGTAGTTCTACTTGATCAGTGACCACTTGGAAAATCGGTCCCTGATAAATCTCCTTGCGCTCAATGGTTTTTTCTTCAAATTGCATGAGAATCTCCTATTTATTTTTAGGATGGTGTGGCAAGCGAAGGGCATACTCTTCTTTATTCACTTGACGGCCACGACCAATCGCAATCGCATCAGCTGGTACATCCTTGGTAATGGTTGATCCAGCACCGACTAAGGAATTGTCGCCTAATTCAACTGGCGCAATAATCGTCGAATTGGATCCGACAAAGACATTGTTTCCAATCGTCGTTTTAAACTTATGTTGGCCATCATAATTCACTGTGATGGTTCCTGCACCAAAGTTGACGTTGCTACCAACTTCACAGTTTCCAATATAGGTCAAATGACCAGCTTTGGTATTTTCGCCAATAGACGAACCTTTGACTTCGACAAAGTTTCCAATATGGACATCTTTGGCGAGGCTAGAACCTGGGCGAATATGAGCATATGGTCCTACCGTTACGCCATCGGCTACCGTGCTCTCTTCAATCATAGAGTTAGTGATGACAGCACCTGCCCCAATTTCACTGTCAACGATATAGGTACCATTAGTTAAAACTGTCTCAGCCCCAATTTTTGTGTGACCTTTTAGGGTAACATTGGCTTCGATTTGCACTTCTGGTGCGATCTCAACATCGACATCGATATAGGCCGCATCTGGATTGACAAAGCTCACCCCATTAACCATGTGGGCTTGGTTAATGCGACGACGCATGATGCCTTCTGCTGTTGCAAGGGCCACGCGGTCGTTAACCCCGAGACTTTCATCAAAGTCTTTGAGCGTATAGGCCCCGACTTTTTCACCTGCTTCTCGGAAAATACCAATCACGTCCGTGATATAGTATTCGCCTTGGGCATTGTTAGTGTTGATATTTTTCAACGCTTCAAAGAGGCGCGCATTGTCAAAGACATAAGTCCCTGTATTGATTTCTTTAATTTGTTTTTCGAAATCTGTCGCATCTTTTTGCTCAACAATTCGAAGCACTTCCGCATTGTCATTACGAACAATCCGACCATAGCCAAATGGATTGGCTGCTTCGGCTGTCAAAATGGTTGCCACATTCTTGTGGTTGATATGGAAGTCAATCAAGTGTTTGAGGCTTTCACCCGTAATCAAGGGAGTATCTCCGGCGATGACAAGAGTATGGCCTTCAAGACCTTCCAAGACTGGCTCTGCCATCATAACCGCATGACCAGTTCCCAATTGTTCGGTTTGTTTGACAAACTCTGTTTGTCCCGCTAATACTTGCTCCACCAATTCCGCCTTGTGGCCCACAACCGTTACCGTCTTCTCAGGTGAGATAGCTCCAACACTACGGAAGACATGCTCCAACATTGAGATCCCTGCAACCTTATGAAGAACCTTGGGCAGATCTGATTTCATACGGGTACCTTTTCCCGCTGCTAAAATAATGGCATAATTTGGCATAACATTTCTCTTTTCTGTACAATATCGCTTACATTATATCATTTTTTGGTCCTTTTGGAAAATAAGACCCAAACCAAAAAACTCTCCAAAAAGGAGAGTCAGATTAAGATCAAATCTTCGTTGAGACTTTCCTTGGGTGAGTACGGACATCAGCGAACTTCTTCGAAGTTCCATGATTTAGTTTTGAACCTAAAGTTTCAAAACTCCCGAGCGCTTGAAACTTTTAGGTTTCAAGCGCTTTTCTCACAGCGGAAAGTCTCAAAAAATCTTTTAATAGTTCTAAGAACTGGGCAGTATTTTTAGCTTGACACAATCACTAGGTATTTTTTAATAGAAAACAGTTATTCTCTTTTCTGATTTTCTAAAAGAAAAGAGTGTTCTATAATGGATAAACCTTGCGAAATTCTTCTAAAACCACCTTGCTGTCAGGTGTAAACGTTAGACCTGCTTCTCCAAAGCAGTCTTTGAAAAAGTCTTCATGAACCTGACGCCAATAAGCTAGAGATTTGTCTCCTTCACCTTCCTTGTAGGCATGGTCAGCTGACACTTGATGAAAAGGCTGAACGGAAACCTTTGTAACTTCGACAATGCAGACAGCCTGATCTTGACTGTCTAAAATAACATCAAAGGTCCCTCCTTGGGGTAGGGGTTCGTCCTCTAATGCGTAGAGGTCGAAAGCTGAAGCTGTTGCTGTTTTTTCGCCTTTAAAGACCAGTTCCGCTAAAAGGTCTGGATCCACTCCAAAGGCCCAGGCATCTATTTCATCTCCAATAGAGGGATTGATCTGCTTGTAGGCATTCCACATTTCTTGAAGTGTCATTTGTTGCTCCTTTGTAATTTTTTACTTTCTTCTTTTATGCGTTTGAGATGGTCTCGATGGTCAATCTCTAAATTAAACATCTCTGGAATAGAACTATAATGGATAATGCACTTGATATCCATTTGATTCATTTTTTGTATGAAAAAAGCATTCAGATATCCTGCTACGGCGAAATCTATCTTTTCCGTCCTTGCTTTATCCTGCATCTGTTTCAGCATTTCTAACATAATGGGACTTTCCATATCATGCCATTGACTGTTCCTCACAGTCGCAAAAACAAAAGAAGTCAAATCATTCATTCCCACTACAATCTTTGAAATACCAGTTTCCAGTATCCTGTCCAAGTCAAAATAAGCTGACGGTAATTCAATCATTGTTCCAACTTTTCCAGTAAAACCATGCTGGCGCAACACTCTAATAGCTTGTCTTAATTGGTCGGCATCATTGACAAAAGGAAAAATAACAGACAAATTGGGATTGGTTTGATAAACTTCTGTAACAACATTTGCTTCAGCATGAAATTCATCCAAACACGCCAGTAAACGCCTGATACCTCTATATCCAAATAATGGGTGGCGTTCGTCAAAATACTCTTTAGTCCCGTCTAGACTATTTGCTTCTGCATTTGTTAACTCTGAAAAGCGATACCAGACTTCTTCATCTGAGTACAAATGACAAATAGTGTCTAGATAATCTTTCACAAATTGCTGACAACTTTTTAGCAGTATATTTTGACTGATCTCCCTCACCAAATATTCGCCACGAATCATACCAACATGATGAAATAGTTGTGGGTAAATTTTTTCAACAATTCTTTCGCCACTAAGAGCCAGTTGATTTTGCATAGCTATTCACCTCGTCTTAAAAGATACAATATTAGATATCATTATACGACACTTTCCTCTAGTTCAAAAGCTTCATAAGATTCAACTAATTCGTATCCTAAAAATTCTGCTACTTTTTTAGAAGCCTCGTTATGAGCATCCCAAAGTGGGAACATTTCTCTATTTAAAGCCTCTAGAATCATTGCAGCACCAAGTTTTTTAGCAAATCCCTTTCCTTGTTTGTCTGGTCTAGTTGCAACTTCCACTTCAACTGCTCCGTGGTAAACTAACCCTGAGGAAATCCCAGCAATCAGTTCATTATTTTTAAGAATAACAAAGCCAAATCCACCTTTTAAAGCAAAATCCTGGTAGGACTCAAAATCCCCCTGTAAATCTTGTGACCATTCTTCCTCAGAAAGATAGTTATAAATACGATTGTCAATAGGTACAATATTGTAACCTTCCTCTAAATGAGTAACTAGATCATTTAGAAATTCAACTTGAAAATTTGCCTTATCCTTAAAAGAATAGCGAGTAAAAGAAATTAACCCCACTTGCCGATGCAGAAAATCTTGCCACTTAGTGTCTTCTGAAATAATAATCTTATAATCTAAACCATATTGCCTAACAAAGTCTTCCCAAAATCTGGGATCCAACTCCCCTGCTAGGTATAGAAAATTCCCAATATCATAAAAGCTCGTTGTCCTATCACTGTTTCGATAAACAGTTCCAATTTGAGATTTAAGACCATAGAGAACCATATATTTCTTCCATGTTTTAAATAGTTCCATTCTCCCTCTATTTTACCTTCCAATTTCTATAGCTTATCAGTTCTAATTCTGGAAATCCTTCTAACTCTGCCTTTACCTTCAATACTAAGGGAGAAGCATTGTCTGCAGTAATTTCTTCCACATTCAACCAAATGGCATTGGCTGAATCATTGCTTCCATCAAGAACCTCCTGAGGAAGGGATTGTTGAGAGCTCTCGAAATCGAGTACGATATCATAAAAGGCCATGATATGATGCACTGCGAAGTCTTTCCCTTCTTCTTGAACCATCACGTCATACATCCTAGGATTAGCGTATCTGCTAATCGTATAGCCCGTCTCTTCCAGAACTTCTCGCTTGAGTGTTTCGGTCAGTCCCTCCCCTAGTTCCTGGCTACCACCCGGTAGATCAAAACGATGCTGATAAGGGCCTCTTGTTTTTTCAATGCAGAGCAGTTTCCCCTCTTGAAGACAGACTCCGTAGACACCAAAGTGATTTTTGATTTCCATCAAATCCTCCTACTTTCATTCAAAGCTCAGTCGATAGTGAAACCAGTATAGCTATTCTTTTTGCAACACCATCTCTTATTGACCCTAATCATTTCTTCTCTATTGATTTAATACTTTTTCAATATCAATTTTAGTAATTTTTCTAGATACCAATAATCCTGCAAAAACTGAAGTAAGTATCCCTATTAATACCGGGAACAACAATCTGGTAAGTTCAATATCTAGTGGTAATCCACTCAAAAAGATGATCAAATAAGAAATAGCAATTCCTATTACCAATCCCGCGCTTGTACCTCGTACTCCCATCATAAAGCTTTCAAATAAATATATTCTTTTTATCTGTCGATCAGATGCACCGATAATTTTAAAAGTTGCGATCTGTTTATGATTCTCCTGAATGGTAATAGCTAGAATATTGATGATATTAATAATCGCTACAATAGAGATAAGAACTATGATTAAGAGGATAAAAAGGTCGATGTAGGAAAACCATCTGGATAGCATATTGATAACATCCTGTTGTGTTGCTACAACAACATCTAATCCTGTTCCTGATAAAGATTGTTTCAAATTTTCATTTTTTAAAACAGTCTTTTCTATCTTGTTTGCTACTTCATTTAAATCGGTTCCATTTTTTACAGTAGCATTCAGATAGTAATACTTATTTGATGAAACGCTACTACTTTTTACATTGATTGCCATCATTTGATTTATTTCTGTTGGCAAGGTAGAAAATAACTGCGCTTCTTGCTTGGCTATAATGCCAGAAATTACAAACTTTTCATAATGATTATCAATCTTAATAGTCACCGTATCTCCGACATTCATTGATGTAGCCTTGTGTACGGAATCTCCGATTAATATTTCATTGTTCTTCTCTGGAAATTTCCCTTCAGCAATTCTAATATTCAGGTTTTTTAAATACTTTTCTTCTAGACAATGGATAGTATTGGAAACCGATGTCTTACCATTTTGGAATTTGATATCATCCGTAAATAATAGTTTTACACCAGTAATATTTTTTACTTCATCTATTTTTTTAACTCGATCAATATCATCACTAGAAAATAAAGGTAAAGCTTTATAATTCAGAGAATTTTCTTTATTACCAAAGGCAACAGTAACAACATTTTTATTTGCTACAGTCATTTCTTTAATCATTTTATTATAGAAAGAATTAGAAATGAGCATCACTAAAACAATTAGCAAAACAGAGATCGCTATTGACAGTCGAACTAATCTATATCTTCGTTTGTTAACTTCTAAATCTCTTTTAGCAATGAATAATATGGAATGATTCATTTTATCATCTCCTTACGTACTCAATTTTGCCATCAACAACTGTGCAAATAGACTGCATACTATTCGCCACCTTATCACTATGAGTTACTGTTATAATCGTGATACCTAACTCCTCATTGATCCGCTTCAACAATTCTATTATATTTTGTTCGTTAGCAGCGTCTAAATTACCAGTAGGTTCATCTGCTATCAATATTTCTGGATTATTAATAAGAGCTCTTGCCAAGGCAACTCTTTGTTTTTCACCTCCACTAATCTTATCAATACTCTTACTTAACATTTCTTTTGAAAGACCTAGAGTGTTACAAATTTCGTTAATGTTATTCTCTCCATTTTCAAAAAAATATCTTGGAAGTAGAATATTCTCTTTCACCGTGAAACCTGAAATCAAATTAAAGTTTTGGAAGACACAGCCAATATTCCTACGCCTTACCTTACTCAAATTTTTCATATCTAAAATGGAACTACCACAGACTAAGATATCCCCCTCATTTAAACTGGTAATCCCTAATATTAATTTAACAAGAGTAGTTTTTCCTAAACCAGAACGGCCAACTATTGCAGTGGTGCTACCTTTTTTAAATTCAAAATTACAATTTTTGAAAATGTATCTGACATTCGATCCATCACTAAAACATTTAGTAACATTCACTAATTTAATCATGATTTCACCTTCATTCCACAATAACTTAGCAAATCAATTGTACTATTCGTTTCTTCTAAAACAATCTCTTAAGGTTTCAGGTAGAGCCCATTCAAAAAGTTTTTCTGAACTTACCCTCAGTTATCTTCATAATTGTTATTATCCCTGTCTTTTTTTGGTGAAAAAGGCTAGATCTCCATCGTGACCAATCATAAAGAAATCTGATTCATCCTGATCACTCTGGTAGGTTTAATTTCGTTCAGTAAGATCTTCTTTAGCATAGAGGTAAATACCTATCTCACCACTATCGTAACTCAATTGTCCACCTAGGTTTGATACTCTTTCAGTAAGGAAAAAACAATTACATTTCTTAGTAAGATTTTAGCTCCTGCTTTTTCATTTCCCTACTTCAAACTCCATCCACCATCAATGGTCAGGATTTGCCCTTGCATGGCAGACGCCTTCCCGTTAGCCAAAAAGAGACTGACTTCTGCCACTTCCTCTGGCTCAATCCAGCGCTTGATGGGTGTCTCACTGGCTACCCAGTCAGCCAATCCACCTGGTTCAAAGTCCGCTGCGGTCATACCTGTTTTGACGGCTCCTGGTGCGATGCCAAAGACCTGAATTCCAGCTTCTGCATAATCCAGGGCCAACTGCTTGGTAAAGCCCGCTAGGGCATGCTTGGAGGAGGTATAAGCGTGACCGCCGCCTCCCGCTAAGCTAGAAGCAATGGAGCACATATTGATGATGATACCTTGCTTCTTCTCCAACATTTGAGTCAGATAATACCGTGTCAGCTCCACCGGAGTCACATAGTTGATCTCAAAGATCTCCTGAATCTCCTGAGCGCTTTGCTCCAGAAGCGGTTTGTAATCATCCAAAACTCCGGCTGTATTGCACAAAACCTCTACCTCAGGACACCAGTCAAAAATCGGCGTCAAATCAAGAGTTAAGTCCCTCTGTAAGAAGTGAAAATCACCTGCTAACTGGGGATCCGCTCCCTGGTCCACTCCATAGACCTGGTAGCCCTTTTCTAGAAAGAGTCGAGCTTGAGCTAAACCAATCCCGGAACTCACACCTGTAATCAAGACCCTTTTAGTCATGGACTTCCACCCAATCTGTCGCTAAGACATCACAAGGAGTTGGACTCCACATGGAGAAACCTTCACCCTCACCAGAGACGTTGATGAGGAAATAAGGGGTCACTTCCAGAGCCACCCCATTTTGCTCAATGGTATCAAAGAGTTGGACGTAGTTTTCTGCTCCACCCCATCCTGTTCGCACATATTTTTTCTTAGCCTTTAAGCCTGGTAAAATCTCTTCAAATGTCATTTTTTTCTCCTTTGTTATCTAGTTAACTTTCTCCCTTTATTATACCAAAAAAAGAGCTTTCCCTATACAAAAAGCCAGAGTTCTTCTACTCTAGCTTTTATGTTTTATTGATTTTCTTCTGAATGGCGATACCCATAACCGAAATAAATTCCAACCCCGATCAGGAGAGCAACTCCGAATGCCAGCCAGGTCGATAGGGAATACTGGGTCATAAAGGACAGACAGACCACAATCGATAGGATTGGCAAGACCGGAACCAAGGGCGTTTTAAATTCACCAGGTCCAGGGGCCCCGTGTTCCTTACGCAATTTCAAGAGGGCAAGGGCCAACATAACCAGGTAAGCCAAGGTACAGATATTTAAGAAGGAAGCGATACTTGCAAGTGGAAAGACTCCACCAGCAATGGCAGCCATTACTCCAGCGACCAGGGTCGCATTTTTTGGAATTCTGGTTTTAGGATCGAGCTGTTTCATCGCTTTTGGCAAAAGGCCATCTCGCGCCAAACTGTAAATCATCCGTGAGAGGGCAAAGGTCATGGAAATGCAGACGGTAATCAAGGTCAAAATAGCCACTAAGGATACATAATTTCCAGCCCAACCAGCTCCGACCTGACGAAGAGCAAAGGCAACCGCGTCTTCTACATTTAAGTTCTTAAAAGGAACCATACCGGTCAAAACCAGGGTGACCAAGATATAAAGAACGGTTGTGATCAAGAGACTGAGGACAATCCCGCGAGGGACGTTCTTTTGTGGTTCCTTGATCTCATCGACCGCCATGGAAATGGACTCAAAACCAAGAAAGGCAAAGAACATGAGCGAAGCTCCAGACATAATCCCTGTTTGACCACCATAGATTTCGCCAAATCCATAAGGGGCAAAGTTTGCCCAGTTGGCAGGATTTAGGTGAAAAATCCCAACAAGAATAAACAAGGCAAGAGCGGAAAACTTGAGTAAGACCAGCAAGGAATTAAAACGTAAGACCGCTTTTGCATTCATAAGGACTAAGGCAGTGACGAGGACCATGACCAAAATAGGCAAGAGATCCACATAAGTTCCCTTAGCTGGATCAAAAGTCCCGTTTAAAGCCGTCGGCAGGCTCCAGCCAAGATTGGCCAACAAACCCTTGAAATAAGCAGCCCAACCTGAAGCCACCCCTGATACGGCTGTCATAAATTCCATCACAGTCAACCAACCGGCAATCCAGGCTGGAAACTCTCCAAAGATGGCATAGAGGTAACTATAGGCCCCACCAGTTGAAGGGATGCGAGACGCAAATTCAGCAAAGAAAAGGGCAGATAAGCCGACGCAAAAAGCCGCAATCACAATCGAAATGATCAAGGCTGGCCCAGCTAAATTCGCTGCTGCAGTTCCCGTAATCGTGAAGATCCCCGTCCCCACCATGGCACCAATTCCTAAAATAATCAAATCCCACAATCGTAAATGGCGATTTAGACCCGGGTGTACTTGCCCAAGTCCCTTTTTTCGAAATAGATTCATGCATATTCTCCCATCTAATGAGTTTATTCTATCATACTTGGACAAGAAAGAGAGTGGGACAGAAATCGGTAATTCGTCAGAATTCGATTTCGTCGTCCCACCTCCGCACAGTTGAGTAGGGCATCTTTGGAACTTGAAAAGCGAACAACTACTTAGGAAACTTGCTTAGCAAGTCCTATCTACCACCTCAAAGCAGTGCTTTGAGCACTCAACCACTGCGTCTTGCTCGACAATCCAAAAACAATTGAGAGGCTAGGACTTTTATCCCAGCCCCTTTTCTTTCTATTTATCACTTTCCGTCCTATTCTTTTTCAAAGCACGAATCGTAAACCAATAATAAATAACTAGCCCAAAGACGATGATCACTGTGGGCAGAAGAGCTGTCATACCAAGATTCTGAACTCCTTGTGCCAAGGTCCAGCGATGTAAGAATCCAACCACTAAAAAGGCGATGATAGGAAAGATGAAAGCTCGTCCAAACTCTTCTTTCCATTGCCAAAGGATGAGAGCTCCGCTAGCCCCTGTCATGAGAAGAGCATCCCAAGGACTAGGGACCGCTAACCAAGCAATAGCTGGCAAGAAGCGAACTCCCACAATTTCACTGAAAAAATAGATCCCTAATACCAGAACAAATGCTACATAAATTGCTTTTTTCGCTTTTTCTTCCACAAAAATGAAGCGACGAAGGAGATAGAAGATGATCCCAACAGCTAGCAGTCCCAAAATGATGTCGGTTAAATAGACTAGCGGCTTGAGCACAAGGACCGCTTGGGAAGCAAAATCACTTAAGAGGCGATAAAAAATCACAATACCTGAAAAGATAGCCCCATATTTTAGAACAGAGCGAGTCGATTCTTTGGGCATATTTTCGATGATTTGGTCTGCCATTCCCTTCGGATCAAGGCCAAAATAATCCTTTGCCGTGAGGCCATCTCCGCTTGCTTGTGAAAAATCTACCGCTAAATTATAGACCTGCTCTCTTAAGGCTTTCTCCTCATATAAGAAACCTGCAAGATTGAAATAATCCCAGAGATCTTGGAAATAAGCTTGGTCCTCTTGGCTAAAGGTTTGCATCAAGGCCTGCGTTTCTTCAAAATACATTGCTGATTTCATGCTTCTTCCTTCTTTCTTTGGAGACAAAATACAACAAGGGTCAGGACTAGTCCCATGAGAGGAAGTAACCAGCCTATTAAATGAGCAGTTTCCTGATTCACAAGACGCATCCAGCATCCAGTAACTAGGAAAGTCAGACCCAGGACTAGTAGACTCGACATCAAACGACTCCTGCTTCTAACAGCCATGACCGTAAACCCAAGTAGGACTAGGACAGCGAGAACAATCGCCCAACCATCTGATAAGAAGAGACCCCCAATGTGGCCAAAATAGATCGAAAATAGTCGTACGATGTTCAGAAACACCATCAGGCTGATCACACTGATAAACATAGCCCACGACCACTTCATTTCACCATAGCTCTGTTTGGACCAAAGCCACGTGATGAACTGGCTGAACACCAAGAAATTGAGGAGAATGACAACATAGGTCAAGGGTTCGATTTTCAGTGGTGTCATCCAGGTAAAATCCATTAAATAACGCATGCCAACTAAGATCACTCCAAGTAGGAAGACGAGTCCCACATAAGATCCTAAAGAACGTTTAGGCAAGTCTGAAAGAACTTGATCCACCATCGCCCGTGGATCCTTTCCAAAATAATCCACCGCCCGTATGCCTTCTTTTTCAGCAACTTTCAGATCGCAAACCATATTGTAGAGTTGTTCACCGAGCGCTTCATCATCATAAAAATACGACTTGGCCCCAATATAGGCCACCATTTTTTTCACATAGGCTTGATCCTCTTTGTTTAGATGAATCAATTCATCTGACATTTTTTCGGTATAACTTTCTACCATTCTTCTCCCTCCTTCTTGATACGTTCTACTTTTGTGACTAGCTCCTGCCACTGGTCCCAAAATTCCTCTAAGCGCTCTCTTCCAGCATCACTGAGTGAAAAATACTTACGATCAGGACCATCTGGAGACGGCCTCATTTCCCCATGAATAACCCCTTGTTTTTCTAATTTTTGAAGCAGGGGATAAATGGTCCCGGCGACAATCTTATCAAATCCCATCTCTTTGAGACTTTGGATCAATTCATAGCCATAGATGGCCTTTTTGGAAATAATCTCCAGCACACAGCCCTCTAAGACTCCCTTTAGTAATTGGGACTCTTTCATCCTTCTCACCTCTTTTTCTTCACATTTTCCACTAGTTTGTTTTGCATACTAGCTATTTCACTATCAGTATACTCTTTCTCAACTAGTATGTAAAGCAAAATAGTAACTTATTTCAAAAAAATTTTTTATTCCTTAAAAATCCCTTAAAATCAGGGCTTTCAGTGTATACGGGTGTGTAAATATACAAAAAAAGTTCAAAAAACACTTTATTTTGTAGATTGATTGGAGTATAATAATTTAAATTATTCAAAAGGAGACACGAATATGAAAAAATCGAAGCTTGCTCTTTTAGCAGGTGTCGCCGCGGCTTCAACGCTTTTCCTTGCTGCATGTGGCTCATCTTCTAATGCATCAAAAGGGACAACCTACAACTACGTGTATAGTTCTGACCCTGATACCTTGAACTATTTGACTTCAAACCGTGCAACTACAAGCGACATTACTACCAACTTGGTCGATGGTTTGTTTGAAAACGACCAATACGGTAACCTAGTGCCTGCTCTTGCTGAAGACTGGTCTGTTTCAAAAGACGGTCTGACTTATACTTACAAGCTTCGAAAAGATGCGAAGTGGTATGATTCAGAAGGAAATGAATACGCTGACGTTACTGCAAAAGATTTCGTGACATCTCTAAAATACGTAGCAGATAAAAAATCAGATGCTCTTTACTTGGTTCAAAACTCAGTCAAAGGCTTGGATGACTATGTAAACGGGAAAACCAAAGACTTCTCAACCGTTGGGGTAAAAGCTGTTGATGATCACACTCTTCAATACACTTTGAACCAACCAGAATCTTTCTGGAATTCTAAATTAACGACTGCTACTATGATGCCAGTTAATGCAAAATTCTTGGAATCAGCTGGGAAAGACTTTGGTAGCGTGAAACCAAATGGTATCCTCTACAATGGTCCATACATTTTGAAATCCTTCACTTCAAAATCACAAATCGAGTTGGATAAAAACCCTGATTACTACGACAAGAAAAATGTTCACATCGATACGGTTAAATTGACTTACTTCGATGGATCAGACCAAGACTATCTTGCTCGTAACTTCTCAGACGGTAACTTAACTTCTGCTCGTCTCTTCCCAACAAGCTCAACTTACAGCACAATTCAGAAGAAATTCAAGGATAACATCGTTTATTCTCAACAAGATTCTACTGTCTACTACGCTTACTTCAACGTCAACCGTCAAAACTACGGTCATACGAAGAAGACTTCTGACGAACAAAAGAACAGCACCAAGACAGCTCTTCAAAACAAAAACTTCCGTCAAGCCTTGAACTTCGCTTTGGATAGAACTTCATACAGTGCACAAGCTAATGGTAAAGAGGGAGCATCAAGAACTCTTCGTACACTTCTAGTTCCACCTACATTTGTGCAAGCCAACGGAAAAGACTTCGGTACACTCGTTGAAGAAAAACTTGCCGCAACAGGAGATGAGTGGAAAGGTGTGAGCTTTGCTGATGCTCAAGACAGCTTGCATAATGCGGACAAAGCCAAAGCAGAACTTGCAAAAGCTAAATCTGAATTGCAATCACAAGGTGTTCAATTCCCAATCCATATCGACTATGTTGTAGACCAATCTTCTAGCACTCTTGTCCAACAAGCAGACTCTATGAAGAGCTCTATTGAAACAGCTCTTGGTAAAGACAATGTCGTGATCGATGTTCAAAAATTGTCTACAGATGATGCAGACAACGCTACTTACTTTGCCCAATCACCAGATCAAAAAGACTTTGACATGGATATTACTGGTTGGGGACCTGACTTCCAAGACCCATCTACTTACTTGAATATCTTGAACCCAACAGATGGTTCAACCTTGACTGGTATGGGACTTGATCCTAAGAAAGACCAAGCGCTCATCGAGAAAATTGGTTTGAATCAATACAAAGAATTGCTAGATGCTGCCAATGCTGAAAAATTGGATACCAATGCACGTTATGAAAAATACGCTGATGCCCAAGCTTGGTTGACTGAAAACGCAATGGTTCTTCCAATCTACTCTAAGGGTGGAGTACCATCTATCACGAAGGTAACACCATTCTCAGCAGCAAATTCTGCAATTGGTATTAAAGGTGAAACAACCTTCTTCAAATACCAAAAACTTCAAGATAAGACAGTTACAACTGCCGAACATGAAAAAGCTTATAAGAATTGGTTGAAAGAAAAAGAAGAATCAAACAAAAAAGCGCAAGAAGAACTTGCAAAACACGTGAAATAATCGTGATAGAAAACACCGGGGATAAAATCCTCGGTGTTTTTGATTAAGGAAAAACCTATCCTTGAAACTTTCCTTAGGTGAGTACGGACGTTAGGTGAAATTATCCAGTGGATGATTTCAGC
>JAFEHB010000731.1_pt1 | contig 18623 bp, 15 predicted proteins | sample 9267121 | NCBI WGS metagenome assembly JAFEHB01 (sample SAMN17103336, study PRJNA684904) | human gut metagenome | isolation source: diarrhea sample from child under the age of five | host: Homo sapiens | place: South Africa: Mafikeng, Mafikeng Provincial Hospital | collected 2019-09 | reverse complement strand
TCAATTCTTAAATTTCTTCAAAAAGTACTTGACTTTTTATTAGTAGGCTTTCTGTATTGCTGCATATATTTGCCGGCATAGAAGCCGGCAACGGAAAAGAAGTCCCAAAAATAAAGGTTGCAATTATTGGAGCGGGACGTGTTGGTGTAAGTCTGGCAGAGGAACTTCTCAATAATGAGGAGGCAGCATATATTCCAAGATGCTTTATAGACATTAGTAAGGAAAAGGTGGGACGTGAAATTCACGAAATCCCGGTTTGGTCAGAAAATGAAGCAACCTTTAATAGATTAGGGGAAATGGAAGTACAAGAGATTTTCTTTGCAATCCCATCAATGGATTCAGATAAGAAAAAGGTCCTTTACGAGTATTATAAGAATGCAGGATATAAGTTGAAAGTTTACGATTATTCAACGATGTATACTCCGGGTGGGAAAAGACATCTTAGAGAGTTTGACATTGAGGAACTTCTGTTTAGAAAACCATTGGTGGTTTCGAATGAACGGACAAATGCTTACTATAAAAATAAGGTAGTACTTATCACCGGTGGTGGCGGTTCCATCGGGTCAGAACTTTGTAGACAACTCGCAAAGATGAATCCAAAGAAGATCATCATTTTGGATATTTATGAAAATGGAGCTTACGACGTTCAGCAGGAATTAAAGATTGCCTACGGAAACCGTCTGGATCTGCAGATTGAAATATGCTCTATCACACATAGGAAAGCTCTTGAGAAAGTATTTGCGAAATATCATCCGCAGATTATCATTAATGCAGCAGCACATAAGCATGTTCCATTAATGGAGCACAACTGTGTGGAGGCAATTTATAACAATGTATTCGGTACACAGAATCTTGTAGAGCTTTGCGAAGAATATGGAGCAGAACGCTTTATGATGGTCTCCACCGATAAAGCGGTTAACCCGACTAATGTAATGGGTGCGACAAAGAGAATGTGTGAAATGATCGTGCAGAGCGCAAGTACACATGGAAAAGTAAAATACAGCGCTACACGATTTGGAAACGTACTTGGCAGTGCGGGATCGGTTATTCCGTTGTTTAAGCGTCAGATTGCAAATGGAGGGCCGGTTACCGTTACAGACAAGAGAATCATCAGATATTTTATGACAATTCCGGAAGCATCGCAACTTGTTCTTCAGAGTGGTGCAATTGCAAACAATGGGGAATTGTTTGTACTGGATATGGGTCAGCCGGTAAAGATAATGGATTTGGCAGAAAATATGATTCGCCTATCCGGTGTTCATGGAATTGAAATTGTTGAAACCGGATTAAGACCGGGTGAAAAATTATATGAGGAATTGTTGGTTAAGACGGAAGAACTCGATAAAACAGATAATAGCATGATTTTCATTGAAAGAGATGCTGCGTTAAGCAAAGAGGAAATCAATAAAAAGCTTGAAGTGCTTAGAGCTGCATGTGATATGGGTGACGATCAGAAGGCCAAAGAAGCACTTCGAAGCGTTGTTCCGACGTTCAAAAAACCGGAAGATGTAAATAAAGATATTGCTTAAAAGTAATCTATAGAATTTAAAAAAGAGTTTGGATGAAAAAAAGACAGAAAATCATTGTCAAAGAAAAAATAAATTCGAGAAGGTTGAGTTTAAGTATGGCTAAGTAATGTGGCCCGAAATTGATTCATTCTCAATACAGTGAACACTGGGATGATATATTCAAGACGGTTACCACGGACACAGGATGAACTGTTCGAGGAAGAACAGCACAAGCAATTCGACCAGTTAAGAGACCCCCCTGTGTTATGGAGTATTCAATTATCAATGTTCAACTTGTTATTGCAATTTACGAAGAGAATTATGTTTGCTTAGAGATAATAAAGTGGTAGCAGAGTAACAGGAAAGAATTATTGAAATAATTAAGGCTTGTTTGGAATAAGCAAGTGAAATAGATTTTGGAGAAGCAATATGTATGCAAGATTCTTTAAAAGGTTAATAGATTTTACTCTTAGCTTGATAGCATTAATTGTCCTTTCACCTCTCTTGATGGGTTTAATCATTTTGGGGTTTTTCTTTATGAGTGGAAACCCATTTTTTGCGCAAGAGCGTCCGGGGAAAAATGAGAAGATTTTTAAATTAATAAAATTTCGAACGATGGATAATCGAAAAGACAAAAAGGGAAATCTGCTGCCAGATGAAATTCGATTAAACAAGTATGGTCGATTTTTAAGAGCGTCTTCTTTGGATGAATTACCTGAATTAGTAAACATCTTAAAAGGTGATATGAGTCTTATAGGACCAAGACCTTTGCTCGTGACATATTTACCAAGGTATAATGAATTTCAGCACCATAGACACGATGTAAGACCAGGATTAACCGGATATGCTCAAGCGCATGGAAGGAATAATCTTTCTTGGGAAGATAAGTTCGCAATGGATGTGTGGTATACAACGCATATTACCTTTGCAGAGGATATTAGAATTTTTTTTGCAACAATAAGTACTGTGGTGAAGCGTGATGGGATAAGTTCTTCATCATCAGTAACGATGGAAGAATTCATGGGAACGCCAAAAGGTGTGACGGCAAAGTGGGAGGCTCCATATTGAAAAAATTAGTGATAATAGGTGCTAGTGGGCATGGTAAAGTAATAGCAGATATTGCAGTGAAATGTGGATATAAAAAAATAGTATTTTTGGATGATAATGAAAACGTGACAGAATGCGCAGGATTTCCAGTAATTGGAAAAGTAGCTAAGGCTATGGATATGAATGAAGATAAAATTGTTGCTATTGGAAATGCGATAATTCGAAAAAATATTCAAAAGAATCTTTCTAATGTAGTTACGTTAGTTCATCCCAATTCGGTAATTAGTAGACGAGTTGAAATAGGAGAAGGCACGGTTATTATGGCTGGTGCTATTATAAATTCAGACGTTGTAATTGGAAAAGGATGTATAATCAATACAGGCGCATCAGTTGATCATGATTGTAGCGTTGGCAATTATTCCCATATTTCAGTAGGTGCACATGTTGCTGGAACTGTAAATGTAGAAGACAATGTTTGGATTGGTGCGGGGGCAATTGTAAGCAATAATCTTAGCATTTGTAAAGACTGCATGATTGGTGCGGGGGGGGTTGTAGTTAGAAACATTGAAAAAAAAGGAACATATGTTGGAGTACCCGTACAACTTATTGGCTAAATACAAAAGAGTTGTATACTGTTTATGGACAGGACGGAGAAAGGACCTATCCTAAAGAGACTGTGATTCTTTAGAAAAGGGAGGTTCTCTATCATAGCGTGGAAGGGGCATACGATGGTATCAAGGAGAAATCCTTAAATTAGGCTCATTCATGAGGTAAATGTTTTTTGAAAACATTGGTTTTTCTAGAAAAAACTTGATTATAGAGGGAGAAATTGATGAAAGTAATACAAGTTGTTAAAACAAATCGAGGAGCAACCTGGGCATATAATCAGGCAAAATATCTTCATAATATGGGCGTTGATATTGTCACGGTGTTGCCAGATGATGTAAATGGATATGCTAAAGTTTATAAAGAAAATGGTTTGAGAATTATAAAAGGAGATTGGTCACTACCGATAACTAGACCGTGGCATGTAACGAAAAAGATTAAGGAAATAAATAATGTAATTAAAAATGAAAAACCAGATTTGATACATCTTCATTTTGTTACAAACGTGTTCATGGTAAGAATTGCACTTCATAAAGATAAAACACCTAGATTGTTTCAGGTGCCTGGGCCACTGCATTTAGAAAACAGAATTTTTAGATTTTTAGATAAAAGGCTTTCCACATCTGTAGATTATTGGGCTGGTGCGTGTGAAAAGACTTGTTCTATTTATAGAAATTTAGGAATAAATCTCAATAGAATCTTTTTGGCGTACTATGGAACGTTTAAAAATGAATTTTGTGATATCACACCATCAAGAAAGCTGCATGAAGAATATGGATTAAGTACAGAAACTAAAATTATTGCTATGGTTAGTTATTTTTACAAACCTAAAAAATATTTAGGACAGAAGAAGGGATTAAAAGGGCATGAGGATTATATTGATGCACTTAAACAAGTCCTAGAAAAACATGCAGATATAGTGCCGATGATTATTGGAAATGCGTGGGATGGATCTGAAAAATATGAGCAAGAGGTAATAAATTACGCAAAAAAAGTATTAGGAGAAAGAATTATTTTTACTGGATATAGAAAGGATATCCAAGAAATATATTCAGAAATAGATATTGCAGTTCATCCTTCACATAGTGAAAATTTGGGGGGCGCAGCTGAAAGTCTAGCATATGGAGTCCCAACTATTTCAAGTAATGTTGGTGGCTTTCCAGATATTGTTAAGCCATATGAGACTGGATTGTTAGTCAATCCTAAAGATCCGGATGACTTGGCAAAAGCAATAAATTGGATGATAGAACATCCTGAAGAAGCAAAAAAAATGGGAAATAAAGGTAAAATATTGGTGAGGAAGATGCTTAATATAGAAGAAACTTCAACAAAAATTTATAAAGTATATAAAAAAATAGTAGATGGAGAATAAGTAATATGAAAGCGTTATTTGTGTATGATGGCCCAATTCAGCAGGATGAAGAGGGTAATTATTATAGTCAGGTAATTAATAATACAGTGTTTAAACGATATTTAAATCACGCGGATTCTTTAAAAGTTGCAATTAGGACAGAATTGTGTGGACAGAATTTTAATAAGAAAAAAACACAGAAGATAAACAGAGAGAAAGTGGATATAATATCAGTACCTTCGCTTTCTAATGCAAAAGGATTTATATTTAATAGGAAAGCTGTGAGAAATATATTGGAATCTGAGTTAAACACTGTAGATTTTGCGATTATTCGACTTCCAAGTTTCATTGGGGCGGAAGCGGTGAAAGTTGTTAAAAGAAAAAAAATACCATATTTGGTAGAAGTTGTCGGATGTCCGTGGGACTCTCTCTGGAATTATGGTATAAAGGGGAAATTGATGGCTCCATATTTGACATTATCAATGAAAGCTCAAGTAAAAAGTGCCCCATTTGCAATATATGTTACGAATGAATTTTTGCAAAATAGATATCCGACAGATGGAATTAGCACGAATTGTTCGAATGTTGAAATAAGTGATGTTCCACAAGAAGTATTGGAAAAAAGATTACAGCATATAAAAAATAATGATGATAGATTTATTATTGGAACAACTGCAGCAGTTAATGTTCCTTATAAAGGTCATCAATATGTCATTGAAGCTTTAGCAAAATTGAAGAAAGAAGGTATTCATAAATTCGAATATCAAATGGTTGGCTTTGGAGATCAAAGTAGGCTAAAAGCAATAATTAGAGAAAATGATGTAGAAGATCGAGTGAGATTTATGGGAAGTATGACTCATGAACAAGTATTTGAATGGCTTGATACTATAGATATTTACATTCAGCCAAGTCGACAAGAGGGATTACCGAGAGCTTTAATTGAGGCAATGAGCCGTGGTTTACCTGCAATTGGTGCACATACTGGGGGAATTCCAGAATTAATAATTCCTGAAAGGGTTTTCAGCAATTCCAATAAGAATATTGACGAGATATGTAAGTTGCTTAAGGAATTTACTAAAGAAGATATGTTGAAAGATGCTAATAGAAATTTTTATGAAGCAAAAAAGTATTTAATAGAAATAATAACAGAGAAAAGAAATTCTATGTTAGATAAAGTCGTTGAAAGTATTCATAATAAAAAAATTGAGGAATGATGTAGATGAAGAAAGTTAAGGTGTTACAAGTATTAAACGAATTGAATATTGGAGGAATACAAGTTTTTGTAATGAATGTATATCGTAACATTGATCGAGATACTGTACAGTTTGACTTTCTCCTTAGTTCTCCTAGGAAAGGTGCTTTTGAAGATGAAATTGAAGAAATGGGAGGGCATATATATAGAGTTACTCCAAGGCGAGAGTCTGTCGTGAAAAATCTTTGTGATTTAAAAAGGTTTTTTAAACAACATTCTGATTATGATTGTGTTCATTGTCATTTTAGTAATTTGTCATATATTACACCTTTAGTTTATGCAAAAAAAGTAGGAATACCTATAAGAATCATTCATAGCCATAGCACGAATTTACCAAATAATGTTATACATAAATGTTTGCATAGTATAAATAAAAAGAGAATCAATCATCTTGCTACACATTTCTTCGCTTGTTCTGATTTGGCTGGAACCTGGTTATTTGGTGGTAGTGCAGCATATCATAAAATGGTTCTGATAAATAATGGAATTAAAACAACAGATTACCGATACAATAAAAAAAAGGCTCAAGAAATGAAAGAGAAACTAGGCGTTACAGGAAAGACTGTTTATGGAACGGTCGGAACATTTTGTGAAGCAAAAAATCATCCGTTTATTATGAAGTTATTTGCTAGTTTACATAAAAAAAATAAGAATGCAGTTTTGTTGATTGCAGGAGTGAGCCCCGATAATGAAATTATGAATAAAATGATACAAGATTATGATTTGCGAGATTCTGTAAAACTGTTAGGTTTACGTTCAGATATTCCCAATGTACTACAATGCTATGATTGTTATCTTATGCCATCTAAATGGGAAGGATTTCCAGTTTCATTATTAGAAGCACAAGCTTCAGGCTTACTTTGCTTTGTATCAAATAGTGTTACAAAACAAGCCAAGATTAATCATAATGTATATTATTTAGATTTAAATGAAGGTGTCGAAAAATGGGTAGATGCAATTGAATTACACATGTCCGATAACGTTAGGATAGAAAACACTGATTCGATAACAGAAGCTGGTTTTGATATTTCTAAAACAGCGGAAGAATTATTGACGGTATACTCCGGAGAAAATATATGAGATTTATGAGCCGTAGAAAATTAAAAATAATGTCTGTGATAGTGATTTTTATTTTTATTGATTTATTAATAAAAGAAATAGTTGGTGTTAATTATAACGATGATACTATTCGGTTCGTATCAATAGTATCATCATTTGAATTGATTTTGACTTTTATAATGTGGAAAAAACTTACAGGGGAATGTATATCGCCATTTTCAATAGTATATTTTGTAGCTGTTATGTTTGGTGTAGGTCAATGCTTTTGTTGGGCGTTTGGAGTAGATATGGGAGAACTGGATCTTCTACAATATATACCTAGGATAAACAAGTTATACATAGGAGAATCACTTCAGTATTCATTGGTAGGATTATTATTGTTTTTTGTAGGAAGTGTATGGACTTATAAAGAAAATGCTGTTCGAATTAAACATTATGATATGTGTGACGATATCATGGGTTTAAAAACAATTGGGGCAGTCTCTACGATACTATTAATTGTTTCAATTCCATGCGTTTTTATAAATTATATAAGGATTATTCCAACTGTGCTTACAACAGGATATTTGGGATACTATACATCTGTTTCAGAATATTCTCAAATGGGACAATTTATTCCCTTGCTAGCAAGTTGGTTTCCTATTGCATTATTAATGAAATATGCAATTCATGTTTCAAGCAATAAAATGTATGCCAAAATTGATACAATTGCATTGATAATATATATTGCAACAATTTTGTTTATTGGTGGACGAAGCGGAGCTGTTATAGTTATTTTAGCATTTTTGCTTACTAAACAGTATTTTGGAAAACCTATTACAAAAAAAGACATAGTTCCAGTTGGAATTGCCGGATATTTTGGAATGGGCATTTTAAGTGCAATAGCAAGTACAAGAACACAGATTAACAGATCATTGATTTCTGTTTTTTCTGCTTTCTCTATGTCGTCAGTAATAGGTAGCTTGATTGGAGAGTTAGGGTGGAGTATGTCTTCATTGGCATGGACTATGCAATTGATTGATGCAAATGGAAAATTTCGGCTAGGAGAAACCTATTTGTATGCATTAACAGCGGTAATCCCTAATTTAGGTTTTTGGAAAACACATCCTGCGTTAAAAGCAAATCTCGGAGACTGGATGCAACAAGAATTAGGAAGATCTAGTGGTTTAGGGTATACATTTATTGCCGAATCATTTGCAAATTTTTCTTGGTGTGGATTATTGGTGCTGCTTATTTGGGGAATGATTATTGGTAAAATTTTAAATTCAGTAACACTTGAATCAGCAACAAAAGATTATAAAAAAGCTTTTGTTGTGATTATGCTGATTTCAACAGTTTCAAAAGCATTTGTGAGATCTTCTTTTAGTGCTGTAATGCGTCAATTATTTTTCACGGTGTTGCTTATTTATTTTATGATGTTAATGATGGAGAATTATCTCAAAAGGAAAGAGGAAAAATAGTATGAGAGTTGGTATATTGACATGGTATAAAGCTTTAAATCATGGGGCAGTATTACAAGCATATGCTTCGTGCCAAATGATAAAAGGATGTAAGTGTAGGCCGATAATCTTAGACTATAAATGGAATTTAGATATTGAAGAAAAGAGCAATCGGCTTAGCGTTTTTTTTAATCGTATGAAACATTTGAATCCATCAAAAGTAGCATGGTATTTAAACGTGAGAAAAAATGTAATAAAAAAACAATGTCTGTTTGATGAGTTCATTAAAGCAGACCTTCCAAAAGGAAAGCAATATGACGAAGAAGATGGATTGGATGCCGTTTATATTGGCAGTGATATGGTTTTTGATATAACTGAAGGCTATAATCCATACATGTATGGCTATGATGTACCATCAAATTATATTTTTTCATACGCGGCAAGTTTCGGGTATACCACAAAGGAACAGTTGGATAATTATGAAAATAAGGAGACAATAGTAACTTCAATTCGTAATTTAAAGTCAATAGGATATCGTGATCATAATACTTTTGAAATCTGCAAGTCTATTGCACCTAGTGTTCCGATGACAGAAAATATTGATCCAGTACTTTGTTATGGATTTGAAAAGGAGATAGATGAATGGGATACAGGAAAATGGAAAAGCAAAAAATATATTTTAATCTATGCGTATGATTCAACTATGAATGATAAGGAAACAGTGAAACAGATTAAAAGAATTGCGCGTGATAAAGGATTAAAAATAATATCTTGCGGTTATTATCATAAATGGTGTGATGAAGTTGTGTGTGCCTCACCAAAGGAGTTTGTGGAAATGATAAAGCACTCCACATATGTCATAACAGATACTTTTCACGGGACAATTTTTTCTTTGATTATGCATAAAAATTTTGCTTCAATAATAAGGCGGAATGGTTTTAAACTTAGATATTTATTGGAATGCTCTGGAATGGAAGATAGAATTGTAAATAAAAATATCGACGGAGTTTTGAGGGATACTCCAAAGTATGAAAATTTTGATAATTGGATTATGAAGGAAAGAGAGAAATCATTAGAGTTTGTTAGAAACAATTTAGAAAGATGCGCTAGAGGAGAGTTGTGATGATACCTTTTTTTATAACGATAGATACAGAAGGCGATGCATTATGGGATGATCCACCAGTTAATCAAATTAAAACAGAAAATTCTCTTTGGCTTCCGAGATTTCAAGAGTTATGTGAAAAGTATGGATTTATTCCAATTTGGTTAACAGACTATGAAATGATAGAAGATGACAGATATGTCAGTTATATGAAGGATAAAGTTCATGATGGGCTATGTGAAGTAGGGATACATGTGCATGCACGAAACAACCCCCCTATTTATAAACTTGAAAATGAAAAAGAAAGAGGCGCAGCGTATCTCATTGAGTACCCAGATGAAATAATAAGAGAAAAATTCTGTTATTTAAAAGACTTAATAGAGAAAAAAATTGATTGTCAAGTCATTACGCATAGAGCTGGAAGATGGACAATAGATGAGGCATACATAAAGGTTTTAGAGGAAACTGGTATACGATATGATTGTACGGTAACACCAGGATTATCCTGGAGTGCTTGTGAAGGGATTACGCCCGGGAGTCAAGGAAGTAATTATTTGGATAAAACTTATGAAAGGCAGATAATAGGAAAGAGTATTATTGAATATCCAATGACAGTGTTTAAAACCAAGTCGCTCATAATACCCCGAGCGTTGACGATAAAGTCATGTGCAAGGGCGATGAGAAATTATATAAAAAAGACACCAATATGGCTAAGACCAAACACAAATGAAAATCTAAATGAGATGAAAAACATTCTTGATAGAATAATAAAGGAAGATAAAGGATATGCGGAATTTATGATTCATTCATCCGAATTTATGCCAGGTGGAGGACCGAGACATCAAGGAGAAAAAGAAGTTATGAAATTATTTGAAACGATGGACGAATTATTTAAATATGCATATGAGAAAGGCTTTAGAGGTTATACTTTCGATACATGGGAAGAGAAAAGAAAACAAGATGAAATCAAATAAAGAAATAAGGGTAGTTGTGATTGGCGGATTACATCATAATACATTAGGTGTAATTAGATCATTGGGAGAAAAGGGGGTTACATCGTCAAATATAGACGTGCTTCTTGTTGAACAAAGTGTTAGTGAGAAGAATTATATTGCGAAAAGTAAATATATATCTGGTGACAGAATTAAATATTTGACTAAATATGATGATATTATTAATCAGTTATTAAAAATAGCTGAAGATAGAAAAAAACGTGTAATTATTTGTTGCTCGGATGGGACCGCAGAAGCAGTTATATCACATAAAGAAGAATTGAAAGATGCATATTTTCTTCCAAGTACTGAAATTAATGTAACTGATCTAATGCAGAAAGATATTCAAACAAGTATTGCACAAAAAGAAGGGATAAAAGTACCTGACAGCAGGGTGGTTGGTGTACGCGAAGAGATTAAGTGGATAAAATATCCTTGTATTACTAAGCCAATAAAGAGTGTTTTGGGTGCTGGAAAAGCAGATATTAAGATATCGAAAAATGCTGAGGAATTAAAAAAGGCATTAAGCGATACCGATGCAGAATATGTACAGATACAAGAATTTATATCAAAAGAAATGGAATTTCAGTTGATCGGATGTTCAATTAATAAGGGAGAAGAAATAATCATACCGGGTTACACTAGAATTGTCCGACAACCTAAAAATACGAATACTGGATATTTAGAATATGTGCCTATTGATAAGCTTGATATTTTTGATAAAAGAATAGTTGAAAGATTCATAAGGAGAATAGGTTATAGTGGCTTATTTAGTTTGGAATTTATTAGAGATAAAAACGGAAATGACTATTTTCTGGAAATAAACATGCGTAATGATGGAAATGCTTATTGTGTTACGTGTGCAGGGGTTAATTTGCCGTATATATGGAGTTATTATGGCACATATCATGAAATACCATCAGTTAATTTGAATTTCGACAAAAATATTTGGTTTATACCGGATTTTGAAGATGTCCGTATTGGAATAAAAGAATGTGGTTTATTTTTATGGCTAAAGCAGTTTGTGGGAGCAAAAGCACATTCTATGTTTAGTATTAAAGATATAAAACCGTTTGTTTATAGATTTTGGATGCTAATATTAATGAAAATAAAGAAATAAAAGCAGTAAACCTGCTTTAAAATATGAGTATAGGATGGCTTTGCAATTTATGTCAAATAGTAGTGCAACTAAAAGATTAGCTAAAGGTACAATTGTATATATGATTGGAAATATGATGAGTAAAGTGTTGCAAATGCTTATACTTCCAATTATTACAGGTGCATTAAAAACAAGTGAGTATGGATATTATGATTTGATTGTAACAACTATAAATTTAGTAACACCTGTAATCACATTTCAAATGATAGAGGGAATGTTTAGATTTATGTATGAAGGAACAGAGGATGATAAAAAATCAACTGTTTCAACAGTCACTGCCTTTTTGGTTGGAGGAGGAGTTGCACTCGCAATAATTATATTTACAGGAAGCTTGACAAGCGATTCCTTACATTATCCTGTATTAATATACTTAAATTACATTTCATCAATTGTATTTACGTATATGCAGAAATTAGCACGATGTCAACAAAAAAATCAGCAGTTTGCTATATCGGGAGTACTGAATACGATTGTGATGTTAGCTACACAGGCATTAACACTTCTTGTACTAAATATGGGCGTAGATGGGATGTTGATTGCTAATTTTATTTCATATATTATTTCGGCATTGTATTTAATGTATTATTTAGATATTAGAAAATGGATTGATGTAAGGTATATTAAAAAATCAGTATTCTCGAAATTAATAAAATATTCTGCACCACTTATTCCTAATAGTATATGTTGGTGGCTTGTTTCTTCATCTGACAGATATGTTATTACGTATTTTTTGGGAACGTCAGCAATTGGAGTTTATTCAATTGCTGGAAAATTCTCTCAAATGATTACTTTTGCAACTAGCGTTTTTCAATTAGCATGGCAAGAAAGTGCTATTATGGAGGGAAACAGCGAAAATAGAGATAATTTTTATTCGTATACGTTTAATACGTATATGAAATTACTTTTGGGCGGATACCTGGTGATTCTTCCATTTATTAAAATAATTATGCCGATACTAGTGTCACAAGAGTATCAAATAGGATATTTGTACAATCCAGTCTTGTTACTTGGCGCTATTTTATCAGCATTTTCACAGTTTTATGGCAGTGCTTACTTAGTATTTAAAAAGACTAGTGGAGCATTATCTACAACGATTGTAGCTGCAATTATAAACATAATAATTGGAATTGTATTTACTCCAGTGATTGGGTTATTTGCACCAGCATTGGGAACAGCTATTGCATTTGGCGTTCAATGGATAATGCGAATGTATCAGATGAAATCATATTTTAAAGTTAGTATAGAATCGAAAAATTTGTTTTTCCTATTAATCTGCGTAGCTATTGAGACCGTGGGATATTATTTTGATAGTATAGGAGTACAAGTATTATTATTTGCATTTGGTTGCGGTGTTTGCCTAAGGGTTAATTGGAATATGATAAATGGAATAATAAAGAAAATAAAGAGGTAAAAATGAATGATTACGGTTTGTAAAGAGAATATGTGTACAGGCTGTATGGCATGTGTTGAAGTATGTAATAAAGATGCAATAAAAATTATAGACAGTATAAAGAGTTATAATGCATTAATTGAAGAAGCTAAATGCATTGGATGCAACAAATGTAAACATGTTTGCCAGAATAATGAAAGAGTGGAGTTAAAGAAACCACAAAGTTGGCATCAAGGATGGAGCGAGAATGAGACAATAAGAACAAGAGCTGCTTCTGGAGGTCTTGCAAGTTCGTTAATGAAGGCTTTCATAGAAAAAAAAGAGGGATATGTATGCGGATGTACGTTTGTTGAAGGGGAGTTTCAATTTAAAATTACTGATCAAACATCAGAAATACATTGTTTTGCAGGATCTAAGTATGTGAAAAGTAATCCTAAAGGCATATATAAAGAAATTGGGGAATTGTTAAAAAAGGGAAAGAATGTGCTATTTGTTGGCTTACCATGTCAGGTTGCTGGATTAAAAAAATATATTGGCAGATGGAATTTGAATTTGTACACAGTTGATTTGATATGTCATGGAACACCATCGCCGATTTTATTAGATAAGTATTTAAATGAACATAATGTTGATTTAAAAGATATAAAGGATCTGCGGTTTAGAGAAAAAAGCAACTTTTGCTTATCTGATGCGTATACTCCGATTACAAATAGGGATATTCCTGATAGTTTTTTGTTTGCATTTTTAAAATCTCTGATTTATACAGATAATTGTTATAACTGTAATTATGCAGAGGAGAATAGAGTATCTGATATAACGTTGGGAGACTCTTGGGGCAGTGCACTTCCTGTGGAAGATCAGAAAAAAGGAATTTCTCTTATTATGTGCCAGAACGAAAAAGGAGAGGAGTTGCTTGACCTGTCGGAAGTGCATTTGGAAAATGTTGAAAGAAAAATCGCAATGGAACATAATGGGCAATTAAATAGTCCTGCATCTCACAATTCCAAAAGAAATTTAGCTTTTAAACTTATAGAGAATGGCAAAAAATTCGACCGCATTATATTTAAGCTATACCCGGGTATTTTTATAAGACAATATATAAAATTTGTGTTGAAGAAAATGAAAATTATTAGGCGGGAGGGACCGCTAATTAGATACGGATTATTTTACAAAGTGGATGAAAACGATTAATGTTTTACAACCTGGATTCCCGCGAATCCACACTAGTTTAGCACTAACTATATGGCCCGAAACCATTGGAAATATTGAATTTAACTGCATTTTTACTTGGTGAATGCTCGCGCACTCAGTTGAGTTAAAACCTGGGTTTCTGAATGCTAGTGTGGATATTCGGGAATCCAGAATGAAAATCTTCCGTTATGCTCTTGGGAATGTTTTCAATTCCCGCAGCATGTACATGCAGATGCGAACTGAATCTTACCGGGAGGATTTCAGCAAGAACACTTACTATCGTTTCCTCAACAGTGCGAAGACCAACTGGCTCAGATTCACGACACTTCTGTCTGCCGCTGTTGTCGGTAATTTCATGCAGCGACTGACCAGCGAAAATCGTAAGGATGTATTTATCATCGATGATACGCTCTTCGCACGATGCGGGTACAAGTGCACCGAAATGGTTGCTCGTGTGTTCGACCACGCAGACATGCGTTACCGCAAAGGATTCCGCCTGCTGACGCTTGGCTGGTCTGATGGTAATTCCTTTCTTCCAATCAACTTCAGTCTTCTCAAAACGAGCGAAACCAGCTTGGAGTCATGGATATGAAAGATGGAAGAACCATTGCCGGTAAGCGTCGGGCAATGGCAGTACGCAAAGCAACTGATGTCATGCTCGAACTGCTCCGAGAGGCTCTGCGCGCAGGTCATCAGGCGAAATACGTTCTGTTCGACACTTGGTTTGCGAATCCTCACCAGATTGTATTGATCAAGGATATGGGCTTGGATGTCATCGCTATGGTGAAAAAGAGTTCCAAAATCCAGTACGAGTATGAAGGCAAACGCTTAAATGCCAAACAAATCTTCAAGAAGTCGAAGAAACGCAGAGGTCTCAGTCGCTATCTTTTGTCCGTTGAAATCCTCATTGGAAAGGACAACGGTATGGACGAGCATCCTGTTCCGGCCAGACTGGTTTATGTTCGCAATCGCAACAACCGCAAAGATTGGATTGCATTGGTCTCCACCGATATGAGTTTCAGCGAGGAGGAGATTATCCGGATTTACGGAAAGCGTTGGGATATTGAAGTCTTCTTCAAGACTTGCAAAACATACCTTCGTCTTCAGAAGAAATGCCACTCTCTTTCATATGATGCTATGACAGCACACGTTGCCATTGTCATGGTAAGATATATGATTCTGTCCGTATTCCAGCGGCAGGATGAAGATCACAGAGCACTTGGCGAATTGTTCTTCGTGATGCTGACGGAACTGGAAGACATTACATTCAATCACTCTATGATGATTCTTGTGGAGGCAATGTTTCAAACCGTAAAGTCAGTATTCCGCATCACAGATGAACAGCTCGAGACATTTGCAGCAGAATTCTACAGTCGGTTGCCGGAATACATGCAAAAATCACTCAGTTATACTCAGTCCCGCGGGAGTGAAACTATTTGTCATGGCTAAAGTATTGAATTTTCAATGTTCAGTTCCCATTTTCATGTGGGAAGTTTGAGTTAATAAATAAAGGAGTATTTGGATGAATAATCTGAAATATAATCTATTAGATGACAATGCAATTGATATAAGTGTCGATGGGAATGATTTACTAGGGAATGATATATATGCAGATATGCTTGTTGATATTGTGGAAGACGAGTCAAAGGATAATAATGTAGAAACTGTTGCATTGACAGGTCCTTGGGGAGCCGGAAAATCTTCTATAATAAATTCATTTAAATCAAAACTAGCTGGTAGAAAGATTAATGGTAAGAATATAAGAGTAGAGGTATATAATGCATGGAAATATTCAAAGGATGATTTCAGAAAAGCATTCCTAATAGATGCCGAAAAAGATACACATAAAAAGAAGGAACTTGAAAAATCCTTGTATCTTGAAGTTACATCTTCAAAATATACTTTTCGAGATATGAATAAAGGGGGGTGCTTAATAATAGTACTTGGGTTTCTATTAACTATAGCTATTTGTTTGTTTGGTTGTAGCGGTTTGGCAGAGTTGATTCAAGGTATACTAAATATTGCAGGCATTAGTATCGCTGGTGCAGCAATTTGGATGATAAAAGCAATTATTTCAGAGGAACAGGTGACCTACGTAAAAAAATTCTCAACACATGATTTTAGTAGAAAATTCGGAGAAATAATTAAAAAATCTGAAGAATTCAATGTTTTTATTATAGATGATCTTGATAGATGTAGAGCAGATCAAGCATTGGATATCTTAGAAATTATACACAGTTATCTTAAAAATTCAGAGACCAATAATTACATTTTCATTGTACCTATTGATCAAAATAGATTATCAGAGCATCTGAAAAATGCTCGAAACTTTGACAATACCGCAACTGAGCAGTATTTTAATAAAATATTTGATATTCAGGTTGATATTCAGAACCCTGGACGTATGAATTTGTATGAGATGTTAAAAAATCTGAATGAACAGAACAACTTCAAGTTTTCATCTTTTTCACTAAGTATTATAGCGGATTTTCTTGTGAATACACCTAGAGATGTAAAGAAACATTTGAATCGTATAAACACAGAGAGAATGTTGTTTGATAGTGAATCAAGAATGACATTTAGGAAAAAACTTTCTGATAAGGAAATAGTGAAGCTATATACCTTGAAGAATGTTTGGAAAGAGAATTACGAGTCTTTGATTAATAAGTACAATCTTGTTGATGATATTAATCAAGAACTAATCTCTCTATCAGAAAATAATATGGATAATGAAGACGAGTCCAGTGTACAGTTCAAGCGATTTGTAACAAGTACAAAATCAATTGATATATCAGAAATCAAACACTATGAATATTTCAGAGTAGAGGATATGCCTCAAATAACATTGCTTAATGCAGTTATGGATAATGATATCGATATAATTAAACATAAATCCGATGCTGGCGAATGGAGTATGGATGATATAGCATCAGCAGTTATCTATTTGTATGATGTGTATGTTATAGAAAGGGATCTAGGAAAAGAATATATATGGTCCATTGCTTCAACTTATCTATGGATAATGGAAAAAGATGAACATATTGGAAATCATCTAATAGCGGAACTTGATTTCAGAGAGCTGATAGCATCACTTAAAACTGCACATTTACAGTTTAAAGTGGAGGAACAGGGTCAACTTAAAACAACGGAATGTTGGGAAATGCTAAATGAGCAAGTTGCAAAATGTGTATACGATAATAGCGAAAAACCATTTATTAAGGATAACATCGGATTTTTGTTGGATACATTGATTTCAACAGGGCAAATAACTCTTGTTACAATGCTTCTTAGAGTTGATACCGAGAAAGATATTCTGCAGTATCAAAACAAGAAACGAGCTGATCTTATCAGTTTTGCAGTGAATTCAGGAGAGGCTAACGATATTCTTTTAGCAAAAGCATTATGTGATTGCGATTTTGAGAATATAGATGAAGAAATGATTGATAGAATAATTGATTATGATTATAGAAGTACTATTATTGCAATCTCTTTAAAGATGCCTATCCTACTATCTGGAAAATTTACACAGATATTAGAAAATCTGAAGATTGAAGATTTTATTTCACAAAATCCTGCATCGTTTGAAGATGACGAATTCGAACAGTGTGAACAATTTATTTTAGAATTATGCAAGAACTGTAAAACAAAAATATCTGATGACATAAATCAGATTATTAGCAATTATGAAAATGAGGTGTACAAATTCGTAGAGAATATTGTTTCACAGGCTGAAACCGAGAAGTTGGAAAATATATTGAGTATGCTTTTGCAGATTTTGATTTTTGCTGATGAATCACAAAGTCATATGACTCGTGTCTTTGAGTTATTAAACATAATTAATAGGTATGGAAGATATAGAAGTGCTATGTATGGTGCTATAGATCAAGTTCACTCACTGGAACTTAGGGCTAATCTTATTGTTTCGCTAGCTGGCTTGACTAATTTTGATGAAAAAATCACTGATATTTTATTCAACGAGTCAGGTTCAAACAATTATCTCATAGAATCAATGGAGCATATTTTCGCCGTAATCCAAAATAAAGCAAATCAGACACGTAATATTAAAAATGTTGCTGATGTATATTTTGACTATGACTATGCTTCAGGATATTTCCTTAATAACTGTTGGAAATTGAACCATACCATGTTTGAAAGATGTATAGATGTAATGGATATTAATAACATTCTTTCACGCAGAGAACTGATGGAACATATCAAATGTAAACAGACGAGTGTAGAAGAAAGATTAATAGATAAAATAGATAACTTTGAACAGTGTGAAATATTATATCAATATGTACCACATAATCAGTTTAGAAAGAAATATCATCAAAAGACACGTCAAATAATTGATAATGCATCTAATTGTGATTTGTTATATCGTATTCATAATAATGAAAACACGGATTACGATGAATTAAGGTGGATATTTGAAAAAATGGAACGAGATTTTCCTAATTCTGATAGAGAGCTGTTAGCGTCGGGTTAAATCAACCACTCCGGGTCGGGTTAATTTGACCACTGTTG
>JAFEHB010000730.1_pt1 | contig 18630 bp, 19 predicted proteins | sample 9267121 | NCBI WGS metagenome assembly JAFEHB01 (sample SAMN17103336, study PRJNA684904) | human gut metagenome | isolation source: diarrhea sample from child under the age of five | host: Homo sapiens | place: South Africa: Mafikeng, Mafikeng Provincial Hospital | collected 2019-09 | reverse complement strand
AGAACAAAAAACTGAATTGACACAACGTGTCTTCCACGAAGTTCTTTCAATGGATGATGCCTTGAACTAAGATTCAAATAGGTCTTAAAAACCAGTCGGAAACGGCTGGTTTTTTCATCCCCATCGCAAGAGTATTCTGAATTTTGAAAGAGTTTAAGAGCCTACTATATAGAGTTTGACAGCGTTTTCTCCAAGTGTTATAGTAGAGCTGTAAATAATATAGAAGGGGTGATCCTATGTTTTTAACATTTATTTTCGCTATTATTTGGCTCTTTATCCTGATTGCACTGATCTTTTTAGCAACCCTTCTCGTCCAGGACAGCACCGTGCAGCACCACCACCCGAGTTAGCGAATGATAAGCCTAAACAATAGCTATTCTAAACGAATTCAGAAAGGATAAGAAACAAACTAGAATTGTCAGATTTTAGTTCTGTCTCTCGTCCTTTTTTGCTATAATAGAAACAGATTATTTAGTAAGAAGGAAATTATGGAAGAGTCAAAACAGATCAACCAAGTGATCGACGTCCTGATGTTAGCTGGAACCCTCCTGATAGAGAGTGGTTCTGAGATTCACCGGGTCGAAGATACCATGATCCGGATCGCCCATTCACAGGGAATCGTCGATTGCAATGTTTTAGCGATGCCAGTCGCTATTTTCTTTTCAATTGAGAATGCCAATGTCACGCGCATGAAACGGATCTTGCGGACCAATTACAATATCGAAAAGGTCTGTGATGTCAATCAGATCTCTCGTCAACTCGTCTCTGGAGAGATCGATCTCGAGCAAGCCTACCAGGCCCTGAGCGAGTTGAAAATGAAGCGCGTTCCTTATACCAATCTCCAGTTGACCATTGCGGCAACCCTCAGTGCTCCTTTCTTCTCCATCATGTTTGGAGGAAATTTCTATGATGCGATTGGAGCGGGTATTGCGACTGTCTTTGCCTTTGCTTTTTCTCTTGTCGTTGAGAAATACGTTCGCATTCCTTTTGCCACTGCCTTTGCGGCCGCCTTTGTCTTTGGTTTTTTGGCCCATATCTGGACGCGCTATAGTGGTTTTCCTTCCAATACCGATCTCATTATCGCAGGCTGTGTCATGCCCTTCGTTCCTGGAATCGCTATGACCAATGCCGTCCGAGATCTGATGAATTACCACCTCAACTCTGGGATGAGCAAACTCTTTGAGACTCTCCTCATTACTCTTGCACTTGGTGCCGGTACAACGGTCGCCCTAGTCCTTATGAAATAAAATCATGAACCTAACTGAATTTTTAATCCAAGCGGTGGCCAGTTTGATTGCCATCATCACCTTTTTAATCGTCCTCAATGTGCAACGCTCCATGTTGATTCCTGGAGGAATCCTCGGTATGGGCATCTGGCTACTTTACTATATCCTGAAAGGGCCTACCAATGTCATCGTTGCAACCTTTATCGCAGCCATTGTCGGCTCCTGTATCAGTCAGATTTTAAGTATCATTCTCAAGACGCCTGTTGTGGTCTTTATGTTGTCCATTCTCGCGCCATTGGTTCCTGGATATATTTCCTATCGTACTACTTCCTTCTTTGTCAGTGGCCAATATCGCCAGGCAGTAACCAGCGTGACCCTGGTGGTTATTCTGGCCTTGGTGATCTCCATCGGGATGGCTAGCGGCTCTGTTGTCTTGAAACTCTACCATTCTTACCAACGCCATCAAAAAAGAAAAATGACCAATGCCAACTAGCATTGGTTGTTCAATTTTTATGAGTGTCATCGCTTGCATTTTCCACATAAAAGAATACAATAAAAGTGAAAAAACAAATCCTTTAAAGTATGCGAGGTGATGTATGATGCTAAACAAGTATATCAAGTATCTTCCTTGGATGATCCTAGGAGCCCTCCCCTCCTATCAATCAGCAACTATCTATGCCCGTAATTCATTTGACTTGTTCTATCTGACCTTGAACTTTCTGATTGTGTACATCGCTTTAATCGTCTTCTACGAAAATGTTCTAAGAGACAAATGCAAAGAACTCTTCATACGAATCATGAGCAATCCTAAAAAAGATAAGCAAGGATAAGAGTTGAAAAGCCATCTGAGGATGGCTTTTTCTTATAGATTTTCTATTTTTCTTTGAAACATTGCAAAATCGGTCCCGAGAATGATTTCCTTGCTGATCTAGCTTTTTCAAGGGAGTTTTACCCTTAAATATGGTAAAATAGTAACGAAATATACTAGTAGATATCAAATAAAAAAGAGGTTAAGAATGACAATTGGGATTGATAAGATTGGTTTTGCGACGAGCCCTTATGTCTTGCGTTTAGAAGATTTGGCTGCTGCTCGTAATACTGATCCCGAAAAACTGAGCAAGGGTCTTCTCTTAAAAGAACAAAGTGTTGCACCGATCACAGAAGACATCGTCACATTGGCTGCTACTGCAGCAGATGATATTTTAACAGACGAAGATAAAGAAGCGATCGACATGGTGATTCTTGCGACAGAATCTGGAATTGACCAGAGTAAGGCTGCTGCTGTGTTTGTCCATGGCTTACTAGATATCCAGCCTTTCGCCCGCTCTTTTGAGATGAAAGAAGCCTGCTATGCTGCGACTGCTGCCTTGGATTATGCTAAACTCCATGTTGAAAAATTCCCTCAGAGTAAGGTTTTGGTCATTGCCAGTGACATTGCTAAATACGGAATTGGGACTCCTGGTGAACCAACACAAGGTGCCGGAGCGGTTGCTATGCTGATCAGCCAAAATCCTCGTGTTCTATCTTTTAACGATGATAATGTTGCCCAAACACGCGATGTCATGGATTTTTGGCGTCCAAATTACGCGACAACTCCCTTCGTGAATGGGATTTATTCAACGCAACAATATCTAGATTCTCTGAAAACAACCTGGGCGGAATACCAGAAACGGACTGGTCTTGCCTTGACAGACTTTGCAGCTGTCTGCTTCCACTTGCCTTATCCGAAATTAGCTCTCAAGGGCTTGAAAAAAATCCTGGATAAGTCAGTATCAGAAGAGAAAAAAGACCAATTACAATACAACTTTGATCAATCGATTCTATACAGCCAACGCGTGGGAAATATCTACACTGGATCTCTTTTCCTAGGCTTGCTGTCACTACTGGAAAATGACCCCCAACTCAAAGCTGGGGACCGAATCGCCCTCTTTAGCTATGGAAGTGGAGCGGTTTCTGAGATCTTTAGTGCCAATCTCGTTCCTGGTTTTGAGCAACTCTTAGATCACAAACGCATGGAAAAACTGGACCAACGGACGGTTCTTAGTGTTGCTGACTACGAACGACTCTTTTATGAGGAAGTAGATTTAGATCCTAGTGGCAATCAAGTATTTGAGCCTGCTACGCATCAAACTTTTGCTTTGACAGAGATCAAGGAACACCAACGCACTTACCAGAAAGTAGAAAAATAATGGCACGATTACCAGGTTTTGCAAAACTTTCTCCCACAGAACGCATAGAGGCCTTACTGAAGGAAGGCCTCTTAACTTGGGATGAAGCACAGATCTTAAAAGAACAAAAGGGACTTCCCCTTTCTATTGCAGATCAATTGACGGAAAATGTCTTGTCGACTTTTGACTTGCCTTTTAGCCTTGCTCCTTATTTTTTGATCAACGGTCGTGACTATGTTCTTCCCATGGTCACAGAAGAGCCTTCCGTTGTCGCGGCTGCTAGCTTTGCGGCTAAGCTCATTCAACGTTCGGGCGGATTCACCACCCAGGTGCACCAGCGCCAAATGATTGGCGAGATTGCTCTGACGGATGTTGAAGACGTAGAAGTTGCTAGCAAGCGCATCCTAGAAGACAAGGAAACCCTTCTTCAGCTGGCTAATGAAGCCTATCCTTCGATCGTTAAGCGTGGAGGTGGAGCGAGGGATCTTTGGGTCGAAAACAAGGGAGACTTTCTTATTGTCTACTTGGCTGTCGATCCCAAAGAAGCCATGGGGGCCAATATGCTCAATACCATGTTAGAAGCTCTGACCGATCGTATCCAGGAACTCTCTGGTGGTCAGGCCTTGATGGCAATTTTATCCAACTTGGCTACTCGCTCTTTGGTGAGTGCACGGTGTGCGATCGATTTTAAAGCACTGAGTCGAAATCCTGAGGAAGCCATTGAGATTGCCCACCGGATGGAGCTAGCTAGCCAACTGGCTCAAGTGGATCCTTACCGTGCAGCCACACATAACAAGGGAATTTTTAACGGGATCGATGCCCTGGTCCTTGCGACAGGCAATGACTGGCGGGCCATCGAAGCAGGAGCCCATGCCTATGCTGCACAAAGTGGTTCTTACAAGGGCTTGAGTCACTGGACAAGTCAGCCGAAAGAGAAAAAACTCTATGGAGAGATCACCCTACCAATGCCGGTTGCGACAAAAGGAGGCTCGATTGGCCTCAACCCAACGGTTCAAGTCAGCCACCGTTTTCTAGGAGAGCCTTCTGCTATTGAATTAGCGGGTATCATCGCTTCGCTCGGTTTGGCGCAGAATTTCGCGGCCCTCAAAGCCCTTGTCACCACAGGAATTCAAGCAGGACATATGAAACTCCAAGCACGCTCCCTAGCCCTTCTAGCAGGAGCTAAAGAAGAGGAAGTTCCCCGATTGGTCAGCCAACTCCTTGAAAACAAACCCTTTAATTTAGAAAAGGCACAAACACTCTTACAAGAATTGAGAAAATAAAAGAACTAAGACAAACTAATTCTTTAGTAAATTAAGTCAAGTGATCCTACAAAGAAATAAAAATGAGTTCTAATTTTTTAAATGAATCGAGAATATAATGAAACTTTCCGCCGTGAAAAAAGTGCTAGAAACACTTTTGTTTCTAGCACTCGGAATTATTGAGACCTTAGGCTCAATAATTAGTCATGGAACTTCTTCGAAGTTCGCTGACGTCCGTCTTCACCTAAGGAAAGTTTCTAAGATGATTTTATCTTCACTTTGAGAACTAAGACCCACGTCTTAGTTCTTTTGTGTTTGAAAAATTTTTCTTATTGTTTTAAAAATGGCAACTCGGGATGTTTCTTGGTATAGAGCACCACTTCGATAAAGGTCCCTACTTGGACGGCAAAGAGCAGTCCGACGAGAAGATTAATCCGATGGTCTGTTTCATAAAACGGAGAGTTCCATAAGAAGTGATTGGCTACTGTTGAGAGAACACACCAGAGCCCAAAAAGTTTTTCCTTTTGCTGGGTCACTTGAGACAACAAGAGGAAGACACCAACTGATACAACAGCTGTATAGAGGGCATGTGAAGCTAATCCACCAGAGATCCGGTTAATGGCCTCAGTAACCGCGGCTAATTGGCTGGTTTTGGTTTGGCGGGCAACGTACCCTAAATCCTCAATGATTTGAAAACCAAAGCCAGAGCCCAAGCCTGCAATTAGAATCGCTTTTAGATCTTTCTTGCCAACCATCAAGACCACCCAAAAGGCAACCAGGGCCTTAAAGAATTCTTCTGAAAATGGAGCTGTCAAAGCATCCGTCCACTTGTTAAAGACAGTGGCATCCTTGATCACATGGCTATTTAGGATGTCAATCAAGCTATTGCCTGAAAAGCTCAACCAGCCTGCTACGAAGGCTCCTCCAAACATGGCAATCCATAAGAGATAGGTTGGGACGGACAACTGCTTAGCCAATCGTTTTGAAAAGAGATAGAGTGGGATAATAATAGCAGCTAAAACAGACAAGTTTAAAACCAAGTCTCTGCCTGCAGACTGGCTAAATTCTTGTTGAGAAAGATGACCGAGTTCAAACTCCAAGCCAATTCCTGCAAACAGTAGAAAAAGATAGATCGAGGCTCTTTGAATTTTAGTCATCTTGTTTTCCTCCCTTTTGTTTCTTTGAGCGAATCAGATAGATCACAATCGCTAGAAGGGTTGCCCCGAACAAGCCTGCTGCTAGAATGTAATCATAGTCAAATTCAACGAGATCAATCTTCTCTTCATAAGCAGCATCTTCTTCGTCATCTAGATCTTGCAGGGCACTTTTTCCGTGTTCATCTGCTACCTTTTGTTCTGCTTCTTTTCTGATTTCTTGCAAGCGTTCGAAGGTTTTCTCAGCTCTTGCCAAGCTTTCCTCTGTTGCTTTCTCACTCGCTTCTTCAGGCTGAGAAGCAAGGGCAATTTGTTCCTGATCACTCAGATCTTGTTCGACCATCCACTGAGACTCCAACCGTTCCATTTCAGTACGAATCGCCCCATCTTCGAATAAATCTGGATACTTGGCCACAAGGTCATTGATTCTTGAAATGGTCCAATACCAGGAGCGATCATTGTAATGATCCCCTAATTCTTGGTAGGCTTGATAGGTGTTGAGGATATTGCCATAGTACGGTAAGTATGGGGCATTTCGTGGACTACCCATTGACAGCCACATGGTGCCTCCACCTGCACTCGCTGGGACATCATCTTTCAGTTGGAAAATATGGGCCTCCATGACATTTGGATTGGAAATAGGGTATTTATAAACCGCATCAAACTCCCCTTTTTTCGGAATGCCTTTTCCATCCAACTCCATTTGATCCTGTGGTTTATATTTGGTTCCTTCCAAACGATTGCGTTGGAGATTCATGGCATCGCGGAGGGTTAATTTTCGATCGGTTGTATGAAGAAGGTCAAAGGACGCATCGTCATATTTAACAGGAGAGCTTGGGTCTAGCGATTTGATTCCCGACCAAACCCGAGAGCGATCTGCTTCTTGCAAAGGCGGATTATAGGATTGAGAAACGTGGAATTTTCCGTCCACTTCCTTATAGCTATTGGCTTCTTTGGCGACTTTTTCAAGATCTTTCGAGGCGATCGTGCGTTCGGTATCCGACAGATCTACATGCCCTAAGAAGAAGGTATTTGGAAAGACAGCAAACCTATCCTCTGGGAAGAGAATCGCTGCATATTGATGGCCAGATAGGATTTCCATATACCAGACGCCTTCTTTATCGGCAATGGTCACAATATTTCCTTCTGCAGCGCCTTTTTCTTCGACGATTTTAGCAATGAGTTCAACCCCTTCTCTTGCGGTTTTCACACTAGGGAGAACGATACTAGTCAAGCCCGATTCTGCGAGGCCATCCTTGACATAGGGATCCACTTTTTGGATCTTGTCATTTGCTGAAGCAGATACAGTGGCAGAAATGGAAACCCCATATTCATTGAATCCTGCTTCGTCAAAAATTCCCTGATCAGGGGTGACATCTGGAACCGCTGTATACTTATAGCTAATCTCAGGTAAGGGATATTGAAAACCGTTGGCAGCATCCTCAAAGATGGCTCCTTTTTTATTGTAGACACGCTCTCTGACCACAAAATTTTTATTATGGTTGGGCTCTAAATCTTCGGTACGACCTACCAAGGTCGAACCGTCGGCCGTCAGTTTCTTCCCGATGATGAACCCTGTACAAGCCTCAACAGGTTGAGCAATCAACAAAAGCGGAAGCAAGGCTGCTACAGCTGATCGAAAATAGTGCTTCTTCATCCTAAACTCCTTTTTAAAAATGTTTTTCCTTATTTAGTATACTCTTTTACAAGCCTATTTTGCAAGCGATTCCAGCAACCGTAAACGATTCGTAAACTATCAGAATTTTTGAGGAGAACACTTTTTCAAAAAAAAGAAAAAATTGGCTTATTTTGTCAATCCTAAACGAATAGGAACTAATTTTTAAGTAAAATAAGTTAAGTGATTCTTCAAAGAACTATAAAAGAGTTCTAATTTTCAAAATGAATCATAATATACGAAAACTTTCCGCCGTGAGAAAAGTGCCTGAAACGTTTTTGTTTCAGGCACTCGGGAGTTTTGAAACCTTAGGTTCAAAACTAAGTCATGGAACTTCGTAGAAGTTCGCTGACGTCCGTACTCACCTAAGGAAAGTTTCTAAAATGATTTTTCTTCATTTTTTCTGTTGCTGAGCTTGCCATAACTTTCCATAGAGGAGATAGTCGACTTCACGGACCTCTTTCAGGTTCTGACAACCGAGCGCACAAAGGAGCAATCTGAGGTCTTCTTTCCAGCCTTGGACAATGGCGATTACTTCTTCAATACTCTTAGTCTCTACCATCTCAAGAAAAACGCGGGAAAGTCCTACGCCACGTGCTCCAAGGACCAAGGCCTTGACCATATCAAGAGGATGACGGATGCCCCCACTTGCGAGGACCTCAACCTGATCCATCTGATCCTGTAACTGTAAGAGACACTGCGCAGTTGATTGTCCCCAATCATCCAGATAAGCGCGATTGCCACCACGACGATTCTCAATATAGGCAAAACTAGTTCCACCACGACCAGAAATATCGACGGTTTTGATCCCAGCATCTAGCGCAGCCTGAACTGTTTTGGGATCCATACCAAAGCCGACTTCCTTCAGGACTACAGGTACTGGAAAGCCCTGCCCATAGCTCTTGAGATGGTCTTTCCAAGTGTGGAAACTCCGCTCCCCTTCAGGCATGAGCAACTCTTGCATCAGATTCACATGGACTTGAAGAAAGAGAGGTTGTAGCTCTTCCACTGTTCGCAAGCCCAGATCTGGCTCTTTATCGATGCCAATGTTGGTTGCTAAAAGAAGATGAGGATGGTCTTTTTGGACCGCATACGATTGATCGTTCGGATCCTTCAGCCCTGCACTGTAAGAGCCAGTAACAAAGAGAATCCCACAGGCTTCGGCTACTGCTGCCAACTTTTGATTGATCTCTTTGGCCCGTTTACTCCCGCCTGTCATGGCATTGATATAAAAAGGGACCTCCCAATCACGCCCTGCGAAATGGGTTGTTAGATCAATCTCCGCTAGATCCACAAGGGGGAGGGATCGGTGAATCAGCTCGATTTCATCAAAGCTATTATAGCAGGAGCTTTGCTCTAAGGCATAGCGAATATGCTGGTCTTTTCGATTTTCGCTCACGAATCTCCCATCCTTTCTTGGTAAATGACTTCAATATTCTTTTCCTTCCAGCGCTCTATCAAGGTCTGAGTCTCAACTGGGTCAAAACTAAGGGCGATTCCACAGTCGCCTCCTCCGGCACCACTAGATTTGGCACAGGCAGAAAGTCCCTCTGTCGCTTCTTGCAGAACTTTTAGAGCTGGGGTATAGATCAAAGGGTTCAAAGACTTTAGATTCTTATCCGCACGTTTGATACTAGTCTCGATTTCCTTTTGGTTCCCTTCACGGAGGCCTTTTTCAAGATTCTTCACTGCACTCTGACTCTCCTGAAGAAAATCTTCCTTGATCGCTCCCTTGACCTGGCGGATCAAATCACTTGAAATCGCTGGTTCCTTGGTCCAACCGACCAGAAAATCATAAGCGATGGCTGGCTGGATCGAGCGGATCTGGTAGTCCCAATCCAGGTCTAAAACTTGTGACAGGGGCTGAGAATTCAAGACTTCATGCAACCAAGTCCGATCAAAGGATTGGTAATAAATCAAGTCCTCGTAGGCAATACAAGCCAAATCGCCCATGGAACCATTGTCCCCTCTTTGCACCAAGACCACTGCTGCTAGTCGAAAAAGCAGGTCCGGATTTAGGTCTAGTTCATACAGAGCAGCCATGGCCTTGATCACGAGCAAGACCACACTTCCGCTGGAACCAATCCCATACTTTTTCCCCTCTTCGCCCAGTGTTCCTCTAAGGTGAAGGTCAAAAGGTTTAGGGGCTATTCCCTGATCTTTTAGCCACTCTTCCATGAGCTGAATGGTCTCTTGAATCAAGGCGTAGTCCTTATTTGGGGTCAAATCCACCTGGTAACCAAAGAGATCTGAGGCTAGCTGATAGCTTCTAGATTCTTGGATAGTAGCTGACAGATAAATGGGAATAAACTGAATCACAGCTCCATAACCAGGTGTTAGCACTGCGTATTCTCCAGCTAGATAGAGCTTGCCTCCAGTCTGTACCTGATACTTAGTCTTCATCTTGAGGGTCCTTTGCCTTAGATACGATGGTCCGATAGCGGGCATAAAATAAGGGCACCAGCTGATCCAAGTCTTCTTCTAAACAGAGAACCTTAACGTTTGGCCCTGCATCCATAGTAAAGTAACAAGCATGGCCTGCAGCGCGAAGCTCACGGACAAAGTCCATAGCTTTATGGCTTTCTTCTGTCAAGTAGCTAAAAGCTGGAGTGGCTGTTCTAGTCGTCGCATGCATAGCAAGGGCATTGCGCTCTGTCAGATGACCGACCTGTTCAAAATCATTGCCAGCTAGATAGTCCAGCATGTCCTTATAATCTTGTCGAGACTCTTCGATCCATTCTTTGAAATTAGTGGAAGTCTCCATGCAGCATTTCATCCCTTCCCGGCTGGAAACGGGCTTTTGCTTGTCATTGAGAACCAGCATGATCATCGCGAGTTTCAGGTCTGTTTGGACCTTATAAATTTCTCCACTTTCTTTGTCCCAGGCTGCTAAGGGACCAAAGAAAGACCGCGAAGAAGAGCCCGAAGCAAACTTGGCTTTTTGAGCTAATTCCTCCTGGGTCAAGCCCAAATCATAATACCGATTGCAAGCCTTGACGAGAGCAGAGAGGCCGCTCGAGCTAGAGGACAAGCCTGCTGCGGTTGGCATGTTGTTGCTGGTATCCACCCGAACAAATCTCGCTTCATTTGTTGGCTTCAAGCTATCAATCACAGCTCCAATTTTGGCTTGCTCAGCTGGATTTTGGAATTTTCCATCGATATAAAACTCATGCGCAGTCGCATCTGCTGGCAAGGGAGACAGACGGGTCTCTGTATACATATTCTCTAAGGTTAACGAAATCGAACTGGTCGAAGGGACCATCTGTTTGGCATCTTCTTTTCCCCAGTATTTGATAATCGCGATATTGGCATAGGACTTAGACTTTACAGGTTTTCGATCCATGTATGGTGCGCTCCTTCTTTTTCTAATGCATGGGCAATGGTTGCTGCTTCACGAGAATCCTTGACGAGGGCAATCACACAGCCACCAAGACCGCCTCCGCTCATTTTAGCGCCTAAGGCCCCATTCTCAAGGGCAACGGCAACCAGGTGGTCTGCTTCAACACAGCTGACACCGACGGCTCTCAAGTGCTCATGGCAAGTAGTCAGAGCCTGTCCTAGGCTCGTTAGATCATTCATTTTCAGAGCCTCTTCCACCTGCTGGGTCAACTGACCAATCTCATGGAAATGGGACAAAACTTCCTGCCCCTTGGCTTCAACCTTTTGAATCGCCTCACGGGTATTGCCGTGAATTCCCGTATCTGCAATCACCAAGCTCGCTTTTATTCCCAGCTCTAGCGGGTAAAAGCCGACATTCCGTATGAATTTAATGGCTTGATCGCTCAAACAAGTCTTGGCATCGAGCCCACTTGGATTCATATGGGCAATGGTTTCTGCTCGGTTGACCAGGATTTCTAAGGTCTCATCATCCAGCTCTTTCTGATAATAGTCAAAAACTGCACGAATAGCTGCGATACTCACCGCCGCAGACGATCCCATCCCCCGTTTTTCCGGTACCATGGACTGAATGCGACAGCGAATCCGGGCCTCTTTAATCCCGAGGTGCTCAAGAGACGCAAAAACTGCCATGGACAAGGTGTCATCTTCAAACAAAATCCATGGACTATCTGCCGGGACGATCTGGCAGATCACTTCGATATGATGGAGTGGCAGCGCAATAGCCGGATAACCATAGACCACCGCATGCTCTCCAATTAAGATAATTTTACTATGCGCCCTTCCGACGCCTATCTCTTTGTTCATATTCATCTCGCTCTATTAAGGTCATTACTATTTTAATATAAATCAGCCAAAAAAGCGATGCTTTTGAAGGAAATCCAACCTAAGACGGAGTTCAGTTTTATCTGACAGATAGTAAAAGGCTGGGAACCGTCATCCCAGCCATCCATTTCTATTTCTCACATTCTTGTTTGATCAAGTCCATCAAAGAGTTGCGGTCCAAGATCCATTGGGCCCGTTCATCCTTCTCATAGGTCCGGTTGGACAAAAAGATCACAGCCTCCTGCCTCTTGCGATTGTACATGATGAAGGTTCCTGTATAGCCCGTATGATCCAACCAGTCCCCCTCTAGATTCCATCCGAGAGCGCGGGTCTTACCCTTTTCAGGCGCAAAATTCTGAGACAAATCACGTGCAAAATTATCCTTCAGATAATGCTCTAAAAAGCGCTCTAGATCTGGAACCGTTGAAAAAAGTCCAGCACTTCCCGCATGACAGCCCAATACTCTCGCTTTTGGATCATGAACACTTCCAGAAGCAACCCCACGGACCGTTGGTACCGCCTTTTCGACCGGTCCAAACCGTGTCTCTGTCATCTTCCAAGGTGTAAAAATCAGCTCTTCAAATAAGCGATCCAAGGGCTGGCGAAACCTGTCTTCTAACCAAAAGCCCAGCAGAAGAAAATTGACATCGGTGTAATGAAAACTCTTGTCCTCTTTTAACTGCAAATTTTCAAGGGCTGTTTTCAACTGACTCGCATCCAATTGATCCCGGTTGGGGATAAAGGGATCAAGCCCAGAAGTATGGGTCAAGAGTTCCCGGATGGTCGTCTTCTCATGAGCAAAACGCGGGTAAAGCTCTTTAAAGGGGCGATCAAGCGCAAGCTCCCCTTTCGCATACAAAAAGGCACAGATGGTAGCAACTCCAACGACCTTACTGACACTAGCCAAATCATAGACCAGGTCAGCCACTACTGGCTCTCCTTTTTCAGGATCCGCTAGTCCCAGATAGTGCTCACTCCACTGACCATCGCGGTAAAGCGCAAGAGAGGCACCTGGATAGATGCCTTCTTGGATTTGTTCGGTAATTTTTTCGATGATTGCATTCACGCTCATCACTCCATTCTTATTCTTCATAAGAAATATGGACCTGATCTTGATTGGCTTCAAACCAGAGTTCGATCTGGCTTGGATCCTTGGCAATCAAGAAAGTTCCCTTACGGTGCACAAAATCGACAGTTTCTCCTAAGCTTTCTTTCAAGTCTTCCACATCAAAAGATGCCAATTCGACCTTGATCATGCTCAAATCCCAAGTAACCTTGTTCTCAACTTGGAGATCTTTTCCTTGGGCTTCTTGTAAATGGATAAAGTGGGCCAAAGCTGGCAAGTTGCTATAGAACTTCTCAGCCTCAGCAAGATCGGCCACATTGACCTCAAGAAAGTCCACATCAAAGCTGGTCAAACCTTTGAAATCTTCTGGAAGCTCAACAAGAGGCGCTTTCTCCAAAGGTTCTAGGCTTTCAAGATTTTCTTCCGCATGCACGAAAATGGTATCTCCTTGAGGAGACACAACTTCAAAGGCGCGACCATTAGCTCCTTGGTAAAGGGCGCTTGTCTCTGGCTGGCGGGCCAACAAATAATCAATTTCTTGAGCTTGTGCCACTTTCACCACGATGCGACCCAATTTCTTTGGACCTTCGACCTTACGCGAACGCATACTCGGTGACTCTTCTAAGACGATTTTTTCTACTTTTGAGGCATCTCCTAAAGACAGGAGAGCTCCTTCTTCCACTAATACTTTCATTCCCAATGTCTCTTCATAAAAGCGTTGATTGACATTTCGGTTATTCACTTTCAAGACTGGGATCACTCTTACGATCTGATTTGCTGTCATACTTTCCTCCAAGCACTTTTTATTGTAAAAGATTTTCTGGCTTTTTACAAGAAATCTTGTGCAAAAAAGACAGATTTTTCAAAAATAAAAATCTGTCTTTCTTTTTTTAGTATACTGTTCGTGTATGGACCCGCCCGTTTGGAGCTTCAAATTCGTATTCTAAGTAATCCTGATAGGTCCCTGGTGCAATCACTCCACGCACATCTAATACAGCCGTTCCTGCCTGTCCCACAATGGAATCTGCTAACAGGCAGCAATTAGTAGACAGAACAAAGTAAGATTTAAAACGCGAAGAAGTAAATTTATATAGCTCAGCCCCTAAATCATATTTCAATTTGTAAGCGTAGGTCGGCTGACCGTCTTCCAGTAACCTCCTAGGTGGATCCCAAGGTTCTAACAACTGATCAATTTCAGCTAGACGCTTCTCTACTGCCTGATTCTCTTCTTCGGTAAGGGATAGGCTGTAGCCAAACAGCGTCTTTTGACTCTCTTTTTTACATAGTTCGATGTATGGTTCCTTATCCACTTTAAACAGTACGCCATCCCCAATCGTCCCAAATAGACGCTCTGAAAAGGGATCGTAACTTCCGTAAGAAATGACCTTCCCCTGATAACAAATATCTACATGCCCAATCGCTCCAAATAAGTTGCTGTCAGAAGTATGAACCAAAATTTCTAATTCCCTTGCCTCTTCTTCTTTTTTCACCAATCGATAAGGGCCTGTGTGTCCCGCCGAGCTCCCTTTTTGAAGAAACTGGTTAAACCGTTTTAACTCCTTAGCAGGGATAAAGGCTGCAAAGATAACCGGTAGGCTAATACGAAAGCGACGTTTTAACTCTTGGCCTTGTTGGTCTTTGTCAAATAAAATACCATCTCGAATATTAGAAATCCCCAACAAGACCAGATAAGCCCCCAAGAGGATAAATTGGAAGTGCCCATCTGAACCAGGTTCCAAGACAGTTGCTAGACCAAGCCCACCGTTTAAAAGCGCATCCCATAAATAGAGCCAGCCTCCTTTTACCCGATTGGCCTTATAAAGCCAAAATGTGATCCCATAGACAATGGCACTCCCCAACTGATATGCCCCTAAACAAATCACAACTAAGTTTACGGGCAGACTACTCAGTCGATTCAACCAGATCAACGCAAGTGAAAGAAAAATAAACCAAATAGAGTGGCTATAGGAAATAGACTTGCTACGTAACAAAAAGCGAAGAAGAAAGCTTCCTAGTCCATCAACTAGAAAGTAAATGGCTAATAGATCCAAGGAAAATTTGGTGAAACCAACGCCGTTTCGAAAAATGAGAATCCCAAAAATGACGGCAAGAACCCCAAACAATAAGGTCCGTCTTCTTGCAACTTGTTCAAAAGATATTTTTTTCAATATTCCTTCTCCTTATAGACGAAAGGTCTTTAGACAAATACTATTTTATCAAGTATAATATAAGAAGTAAAGAAAAAAGAAACTGATAAAAGGAGCAGTCTATGAAATACAATCAATATAGCTATCTATCTGTTGACCAAAAAGACATTCTTAAGGAACTAAAAGAAATTGGGTTTGACCTTCCCACCCACCTCCCAGAAAAAGAACTGTTTGAATGGTTTGTCCGCAAGGTTTACTTCACCTATAAAGATACAGATTATCCCCTCTCTAACCTAGTGGTGGATTCTAAAACAGACTTTTTAACGTATATCCAATCTGACTGCGAATGGTCTCCGAACATTTTTTACACAGTAGCCCTCCAATTACTCGGTTTCCGCTATTTTATTGATTTTGAAGATACGGATAGCTTCTTGAAAGAAGTCCAATTTCCGATTGAGTATGGAAACTTGGTAGAAAACCTCTATCACCTTCTCAATACTCGAACAGTAAAAGGAAATTTACTCATCGATCAGTTGGTCAGCGATGGCTTGATTCCTGAAGATAACCAGTATCACTATTTTAACGGCAAGAGCCTCGCAACCTTTACGAGCCATGATGCCATCCGCGAGGTCGTCTATGTGGAAAGTCGGGTCGATACCGACAAAGATGGTCTGCCAGACTTGGTCAAGGTCAGCATTATCCGTCCTCGCTATGAAGGCAAGATTCCAGCTGTTATGACCGCAAGTCCTTATCACCAAGGGACCAACGATAAGGCCAGCGACAAGGCCCTCTACAATATGAATGTCGACCTCGAGGTCAAAGAACCTCATACCATTCAAGTAGAAGTACCTCAATTAGAATTGGTGGATCCTGTCGGTTCAGCTGAGCTAGTCGATGAAGCTGAAGAAACTCTCACCCATATCAATTCCAGCTATACCCTCAACGACTACCTCCTTCCACGCGGCTACGCTAATCTCTACGTATCTGGAGTGGGGACAAAAGATTCGCAAGGCTTGATGACCAATGGAAATTACCAACAAATCGAAGCCTACAAGAACGTTATCGACTGGCTCAATGGCCGTTGCCGGGCCTTTACAGATCACACACGCAAACGCCAAGTCAAAGCTGATTGGTCTAATGGAAAGGTCGCAACCACCGGGATCTCTTACCTTGGAACCATGTCTAACGGCCTTGCGACCACAGGTGTGGACGGTCTTGAAGTCATCATTGCAGAGGCTGGGATCTCTTCTTGGTACAACTACTACCGCGAAAACGGCCTCGTGACAAGTCCTGGTGGCTATCCAGGTGAAGATTTCGATTCCCTTGCCGAATTGACCTACTCGCGCAACCTTCTAGGTGGAGACTATTTGCACCATAATGCAGCCCACCAAGCCGATCTAGACATCGTGAAAAAAGAGCTGGACCGCGCTTCTGGAGACTACAATCAATTCTGGCACGACCGCAATTATCTCTTACATGCTGATCAGGTGAAGGCTGAGGTGGTCTTCACTCATGGTTCGCAAGACTGGAACGTGAAACCTCTTCACGTCTTTAATATGTTCCAGGCTCTTCCAACAAGCATCAAGAAACACCTCTTCTATCACAATGGTGCCCATGTCTATCTCAACAACTGGCAATCCATTGACTTCCGCGAAAGCATGAACGCCCTCCTCTCTAAAAAATTGCTGGGCTACGATTCAAGCTATGAATTGCCTACTGTCATCTGGCAGGACAATACAGGAGAACAAAGTTGGACTTCCTTGGATGATTTTGGCAACCAAACAAATCAGCGGACCTTCTCCCTGGGAGACGACGAAAAAGTCATCCAAAACCGCTACGAGACAAAAGATTACGAGCGCTATGGCAAGGCTTATCCGACCTTCTTAAGCGATCTTTACCAAGACAAGGCCCAACAGGTGACAATTGATCTTCCAATCGAAGAAGACCTGCACCTCAACGGGAAAGCTCGCCTTCACCTGCGACTTCACTCCAGCACCAATAAAGGTCTTCTCTCAGCCCAACTCTTAGAGCTTGGAAGCAAGAAATACCTCCAACCCTATCCTGCAGTCTTATCGGTCCGTACGCTGGATAACGGTCGCTACCATATGCTAGACAACTTGACCGAGTTGCCATTCAAGGAAGCCGGCCAGCGAGTGATTTCGAAAGGTTATCTCAACCTCCAAAACCGGCATGACCTCTTAGAGGTTGAGGCCGTAACACCAGGCGAGTGGATGGAATTTGACTTTGATCTCCAACCAACCATCTACAAGCTCGAAAAAGGTGCAACTCTTCGCTTGGTCCTTTACACGACGGACTTTGAAATCACTGTGCGTGATCAAACCGATTACCAACTCACCATTGACTTAGCACAATCAAGCCTCCATCTTCCTGAAATGACAGAGGCCCACTAATCGTGGTATCAAGGCTTAGCCTTTCTTTGCTTCATTTGACAGCTTAGCCTACTTATGTTACTATCTAATAGAGTATTTCATAGAAAAAGATATTAGAGGAAGTTATGGCGATTGAAAAAACTGTCAGCGAAATTGCTGAAATTTTAGGAGTCAGCCGCCAGGCGGTCAATAACCGTGTCAAGGCGCTGGCTCCAGAAGATACCCAAAAAAACGAAAAAGGGGTTACCGTTGTAACCCGTAGTGGCTTGATCAAGCTCGAAGAAATCTACAAAAAAACTATTTTTGAAGATGAGCCAGTCAGCGATGATGTAAAGCAACGCGAATTGATGGAAATTTTGGTAGATGAAAAAAATGCTGAAATCGTCCGTCTCTACGAGCAACTCAAAGCCAAAGACGAGCAACTCGCTAAGAAAGATGAACAGTTGCGCGTGAAAGACGTTCAAATTGCTGAAAAAGACAAGCAATTGGACCAACAACAACAATTGACTTTACAAGCAATGAACGACCGCGATACCTTGAAACTTGAACTCGAACAAGCCAATGAAAAAGTTCAAGAGCAAGAAAGCAAAGGTTTCTGGGCGCGCGTTTTCCGTCGATAATCTGGGGCTGGATCCTACCAGTCCCTTTTCTTTTCTACCACAGGAGATTTTCCATGAAAACATTAGAAGATTATATCGCCTTCGATCTCGAATTTAACCAATACGAAGGTGCCTATCAGATCATCCAAGTGTCTGCCGTGCGTTTTACGGACGGTAAAGAAGTCGATCACTATGACTCCTACGTCTACACCGATAAGCCTCTAAAAAGCTTTATTAACGGCCTCACTGGCATAACCCAGGACAAGATCCAAAATGCTCCACAACTAGAGCAGGTCCTCGGCGAATTCAAGGCCTTCGTTGGAGACCGCCCCTTGATTGGATACAATGCCAAAAAGAGCGACCTTCCCATCCTACTTGAAAATGGCTTGGATTTAGAAGGGCAATACGCTGTCGATGTCTTTGACCAAGCCTTCGAACGTCGTCCATCTGACCTTCATGGCATTAAAAATCTCCAACTCCACACCGTTGCAGCATTTCTAGGAGTCGCAGGAAGATCGCACGATAGCTTAGAAGACGCACGCATGACAGCTCTTGTCTACCAACAATTTCTCGAATTTGATCAAGGCCGTACCCTCCTTGAAGAGCAAGAGAACTTCTCCACCAACCCCTTCGGAGGCTTGGACTTATCCGGATTCTTTGATGAATAAAAAGAGAGAGTGGGACAGAAATCGGTAATTCGTTAGAATTCGATTTCGTCGTCC
>JAFEHB010000720.1_pt1 | contig 18871 bp, 18 predicted proteins | sample 9267121 | NCBI WGS metagenome assembly JAFEHB01 (sample SAMN17103336, study PRJNA684904) | human gut metagenome | isolation source: diarrhea sample from child under the age of five | host: Homo sapiens | place: South Africa: Mafikeng, Mafikeng Provincial Hospital | collected 2019-09 | reverse complement strand
TGATAATATACCGCCCCCTTTGCCACCGCAAGATCCGGATCGTTTGTTACCAATGGCTCCAAGCCAAAGAATTCTTTCAAACGCTGGGGAATCAGGTAAAATTTTGTCATGCCGCCATTCAAGATCACAGCATCTATTTTTACATCTTTTCCGCACTTATCAAGCACATCAAGAATCGGATAGATAATATTATTGATTTCTTTCTCCTCCATATGCTGAATCTTGGAAACATCTGCCATTTTATAACGATATCCCATCAGCGGTGCGATAATTTTTTCTATCTCTCTTTTGGTATAGATATCTTCGTAGGCATATGAGTCATAAAGGTCTACATCCATAACTTCCAGTTCATAATCATCGGAAAGTTCACGGGAATTCATTCTGGCATTCTCGTATGCTTCTGATAAATCCATTTTCATTTTTTCGGCCAGTTTCTTCAGTTTACACATCACTTCCTCTTTTCGTCTGATACTGACCCGGATATTATTTTCTTTTTCAAAGCGTTTTAACATGTCCATTGCCAGCAGTTCGTCAAAATTATCTCCCCCAAGGCACGTATATCTGCTGATTGCCAGATCTTTAACATTCAGTACCCCGTTCTCTGTGTAGCCGATTTTATGAATCGTGACATCCAATGTACCCCCGCCAAGGTCGAAAACAAGCACATTCTTTTCCGTATCCAGTGGAAGTAAGTCAGACGGGATTTCTCCGCATTCCTGCATCCGCATGAAATCATAAATGACTGCTTTCGGTTCATACAGAAGGATTTCATGTGTATTATCGACATTGATTCCGGCTTTCTGTGCGGCTTCTATCGTTGCCTGACACTGTTCAGAATCAAACGATGCCGGTACCGTGATAATAAAGTCATTTAATTCTTCCTCATATAATTTATGTTTGGAAGATTTCACCATATAAGAAAGGATCCGTGCGGAAACATCTGCGGGCGTCTGATCCGGGATTTCCTCTGCCAGTGGTACCTGATCCGTAACTCCCATTAACGTTTTTACGGATTTACATACATAACCTGTACGGGTTCCATATCTGCTTTTGGCGTAGTCTCCTACATCCGCCAGGATTTCGTTGTCTTTATTTTTGTAATAAAAGACAACCGACGGAAGCAGCGGAGCTCTTGATCTGCTTCCCATTTCGTTTTTTCTGTCCAGTTCGAGAACCTTCGGTTTCATCAGATTGTTCTGCATATTCCCATAGGCCACTACAGAGTTTGTTGTTCCAAGATCAATTGCGGCGTAATACTGTTTTTCACTCATACTATACTCTCCTATTCTTCTTTTTCCCGTACCGTCGGAAGGGAAATCATAATATTTCCATATTTCCAGCCCGGTTTTTCAACGACTACCTTTTTCTTTTCCTCTGAGCATTGGAATGGTTCCCCAATATATGTATATTGTTCTAACATTTCCACCTCTGCTTCAAATTCCCTCCCTGTACGATCAATGGGAGTAATTCCGCTTTCCCGGATAAACTTCATCAACTGTTTAAATACGATCGTCAGAGGCAGCAACTGTGGTGGTATTTTTATCTGGTCTTTTTTTAAGTCTGTTATTCTCCGTTCCACAAGTTCCATGCTGTCTAGAAGATGCCCATAAGTTTCCGAATTCATCTTTACATAGAAAGACGCAATTGCCGTGTTTTTCGCCTCCGCCGCTGTCTCATCTACTGTTTCATTCAGTTCATCCAGCATTGCCTGTACCAGTTCCAGAGAATTTTTGCAGTTATGATATTTAAACAGAAGCTGTTCATACGCATCTCCTGTTGCCATTTTTTCTGCTTTTACCGACTCCGAAAGAACACTTTCTGTTGCCACCAGAACATCCTTCGCTGACTTTCTTTTTCTGTTCAGCCCGTTTTCTTTTATCAGCTGATCTCTGATAGTTCTCAACACGCGGTTGCAGTAGCGTGCTCCAAAGGTATACGCGATCGACCGGTAGGAACTGTTTTTCAGGTCCGGATCCTGCAGGATCATAAATATGACCATATATTTTCCGATAAAATAATATTTTCCATTTTTTCGGTCACGCTGATCCAGATTTCCCGTAAAGTCAGCAAACTGTAAGACTGCCTCTTTCTTCCCGTCCAGCGCCTTTTTCAGTAAACCGGTTCCCTCCTCAACAATGCTGAGCACGTATCTTCTTCTCTCTTCACTGTCAAGGTTTACACTATGCAGGCATCTGCAATACTCTTCATACGAAATGCATGAGTGCCGACCTGAGATCCGCTGTAGTTTATCGTAAACATCATGCGGATGTAAACCCGGATAGGACAAACTTCCATATATCGCAAGCCATTCTCCCGTCGTTTTTACTTTCCCCTTTTGTTCTTCCCGCAGCTGGTTCTCAGCAACTTTCCGTTCTGCTTCCATGACTGCCTGGTATATCTGATGATATTTCATCTTTTCCCTCCTCTTTAAATAATTTTTTTCTCCATTTCTTACCTGAACCACCTGTGTAGCAGGCAATAAGATTCGTAAAGCATATTCCGGTGACAACTTTCCTTCTGCCGGATGCGCATGTAACAGATAGAATGTTTCCGGTGCAAGTTTTCTGATCAACATGAGTGCTTCGGAAACCGATGCATGAAGGCTGTACTGATCAAATAAAACCGCTACACACCCCTCCCTGTTTTCCTCCTGTCCGACTATGATGTGACTTTTCCCTGAAATCGTTTCGGCGATATGAATGTTGGGTCCATATACCTGATATCCCATCTCCGATAGTATATCTGCTACTTTCTGGCTTTTTTCTTCCAGATAGACCGGGACTTCCGGGAAAAATGCTTGCAGGAAAAAGAACAAATCCAAATGCTTCGGAATACTTCGTGATGTCAAATAGATTTTATTCCCCCGCTGAAGCTGTTTTTGAATAACCTCTTTCAGCCTGTTATACGAACTCTTTGTTTTCCAGATGTTCTCCCCGGAAATCACCCGGTCCCAGACCTCCTTTTCCTGGTATGCATTCGGCATATTCATAAGAAGTACATCCAGATGTATATCTTCCATCAGTTTCATTTCGTTTATTCCGAACATCGATGTCAGACTAAAATCCCCGGTATACAGAAGATTCCTCTGCTGCGTTTCCATATAAACCATAACCGCTCCCGGCATATGACCGGCCGGCATCATGGTAAATTTACATCCATGTCTGACAAACGGTTGCATCACCGGTTTTGTCCGGATACGTTCCATAAGAAGCTGCGCCTTCCGATATCGTTCATTTTTAATCCCATCTGACTCCCTGCGCCCGGATATTCGTCCGAATTCCAGAAGCTGTGCATAGATCAGTCTTTTGGTGGCTTCTGTTGTAATAATCTCGGCATTTGGTGCAAGGGAAGCAATTCTCGCAACAGATCCGATATGATCATAATGCGCATGGCTGATAAAAATCAGGTCAAGCTCCGAATAATCATTCATTTCATACAGCAGTTTTTCGTAGTCCGGATACAATTCCTCTCCTTTCAATCTGGCCCCGCAGTCTAACAGAATATGGATTCCATCAACCGACAGATAATACGCCGAAGCTCCCACTTCATCTCCACCGCCTAATGCCATAAGGAAATCACACATTACTTATCCTCCTTTACCTGTTTTCCGATTTTAACCATTATTCCCCCCTTTCTATTATGATCATCTCAAATTTTCATATTTTCGTATATTTTCAACCGCGACACTTTTAGAAACTTATTTTTGAAACTATTTCATAAAATATACATTTTCTGACAATTTCCGGATAATCCTGTTGAATCGTTTCCATTATTTCCTGTATAATATTTCTAATTAATATGCAAAAAATCTATCTTTATGAACTTGTAAAGGAGCCATTAACTATGTCCGAAGAGAATACCAATACGATTCCTGTCAAATATGATGCATTCATCAGCTACAGGCATTGTCCATTCGATTCCTGTGTTGCTGCAAAATTGCACAAAAAGCTGGAACATTATCATATTCCACGAATCATACGCCAGCTTACCGGCCGGAAAAAAATAAGCCGAATATTCCGTGACAAAGAAGAGCTTCCGTTATCTTCCAACCTCACGCAAAACATCTACGATGCTTTAGATCATTCCGAGTATCTGATCCTTATCTGCTCCCCCGAATCCAAAGCTTCTTTATGGGTTCAGCGTGAAGTCAGCTATTTTATAGAAAAACACGGGCGGGAACGTGTACTGGCTGTTGTGGTTAAAGGGGAACCGGATGACGTCTTTCCGGAAATATTATGTGAAGATATTAAATATGAAACAGATGAAGAGGGAAATCTATATCCATGCAAGGTATCCGTTGAGCCTCTTGCCGCTGATATCCGCGCAGCAACGCAAAAACACTCCTTACGGAAACTGCGTTCTGAAGTCCTGCGGTTACTTGCTGCCATGCTTGGTTGTCCTTACGATGCGCTGAAGCAGCGTCACCGCCAATATATGTTGAGACGTACTTCCATAGCCATCAGTACCTTCCTTCTGCTGTTTCTTTGCATTGGCGGCTACAGTCAATATCAGAAGCGACAGATTTTTGAGCAAAAGCAGATATCTTTGCAAAATCAGTCCGAATATCTTTCTGAACAATCCGTCACCGCATTAAAAGCAGGGCGAAGAAAAGAAGCATTGCAAAAGGCGATTCAGCTCTCATCTCTGGAAGATGAAAATCAATATGCCACTCCTCAGCAAATGTACGCATTAAATACAGCTTTGTACTCGTACAAGACAAATAAAAGGCTCGATTTCGCTCCTCTGAATGAGTCCGATGTGAATAATCTCAGCAGCGGGGCTTTTTCCGAGGATGGGGAATTCTATTATGCTGTCAGCGAAAACCAGGAAGGATTTGTTTTTTCCGGAAAAACAGGAAAAAGGCTCTGGAACATAGATACAGAAACAATCAAAGATAAACTTTCTACTTCGAACAGTTCAACGGATTCTCCTGAAAGTACATATTCCATAAGGAAGATCCTACCGTATCAGGATCATACATTCCTGGTCATTTTAGATTATGTACTCTGTATCATGGATGCCGATTCCCACGAAGTGCTTCATGCTTTCCCTGTAACTTCCAGTAATACTAATATCCTGGGATACGATCTGCAAAACAACCTATTGTGCATATGTGCCGATGATTTGTTGTATATGTATGATCTGAAGACAGCTGACCGTATCATGGAACGTAATATCCTTGAAATTCTGGGTTTTGATCCAGATGCTCCCGATGCTCCAATAACGTCGTTTCCTATTATCAATAATGTACCTCTTGCCGTCGACACCTCCCGTGCTGAAATCGTATTTGGACTTTCCTGGGTGAAAGATTATCCATCTGTATCAGACGGACTGTGGATATACGATTATCAGAATAATTCCGTCCGGGTATTAGACCATTGTCAGACAGACAAACTTTTACTTATCAATAAAAACAAAGTAGCTGCTATCCAACACCAGCTTCCAAAAGATCAAAGAGACGGAATCGGTGGAATGTCCTATTATACTTATTATGTAACGGTTTATGATATAGAGTCAGAAAAAGCAGTCTACACAGGAGAAAAAAACACGCTTCTTCAACCTACGGATTTCGGTATTATTTCCGCTCAGGATGATACTTCTGAGCCTTCATCCGATCTTCTGGTCAGTTGGTTCGACAAACAGATCCAGATTATCGATATCGATGCAAAAGTCACCTGTGGGCAATTAAATTTTGATTCGAGAGTTTTGAATGTATCTGAAATGAACGATGGAAGATTCCTGGTTGGCACACATAACGGCACCATTCAACTGATTTCCGTATCTGATATGATTCTTCGAAGCAATTGCATGCAATTAGATCAGACACTGGATGCCATTTACTATAATGCCAACATCATGCAATTTGTTGAACTTGCAAACGGAAAAGCTATTTTCAGCAGTATCACCTGCGATCCGCATATGAGAAAAAGTTCTGTCTCTGATAATGACGCTACTGATATTACAATCTCTTCTATTAAATATATAGAACAGGGTGATCAGATATATCGCTGCGTCAACTGCGATACTGTTTCGTCTACGATACGAATTCTAATATATGATAACCTTACAGACAATTGTATTTACACCTATAATTGTACGCAACAAGATCATTCCATACAACTATATGATTTATTTGAAAAAGATGGCAACACATGGCTGTATGTATTAGAGGACGAAAACCATTTCGGAAATGCAACGGCTCTACATATGATCAATTTGGCTAATCCCACCGAAACTATCAATATTGATCCTTCTTCTCTGTCTATTTCTGCCTATACTGCTGCGTTCAATAGCGATGGTTCAAAATTGGTTTGTGAAGCTGATGAAAAATTAACGGTATTTTCCCTTTCCGATGCATCCATTCAAAAAGACAGGGTCATAACAGATCTGCGTGAAGTAATCTGCTCCTGGCAAATATGCAAGCCTTCTGACACACTGATTTTTGCCACACAGCCATCGTATGATGCAGACAACAGTAATCTGGCTCTTGCCACTTATGACCTTTCATCCGGCACCTGGAAAAATCTCGATCTTTCCGTCCCTGCCGGTGATACTTTACAAGTAATTGCCGGTGTACAAAATACACTTGCATGCGTCTACAACGGAACCACCCTTTATAATATAGATTTTTCTACCGGACAGATACTCTCTGAAATCGATGCTCCAGAGGAGACTGACATTACGAAAATCGATGTTTCATTTTTTAGAGAGGATACCTGTCTGTTGATTACAATCGGAAACACGATACTGCTGTACCAGGTTGAAACAGGGAACCTGTTGGACTCTTTCGTATATACTTCTTCCGATACTGTTCTTAGAGCCAGCGATACGCTGGATCTGGTCACAGACAGTGATCCGTCCTACTTTGCATTAAAAAATGTTGCTTTCCGGGGTAATTACGATACCGCAAACTCAAACAAACATATTCTGTATGTTTTTTATGTAGACGAATCATCCAAAATATATCCTTACGTCGAGGTCAATTACGGTTACACGAGTCTGTCCGGAAGAGAAATCTCCGTAACGTCAACAAACTCTGTCAGCTATGCACCTTATTATGATTATGCAACGTTAAAAGAATGGGCGACTTCTATTTTGGAAGATGATTAATATCTTTTCATTTAAACAATAAAATCAGGACCGATATCCAACCACTCATTCGTTGAATACCGGTCCTTTTCATCCATCAACTGTCTCTCAAATATCTCAGACAAAACTATAGGTTTTTTCAAATGCATCTCTTGCCACAAAATTAAACTCTGCGTCTCTTACGGAACCATCTTCATTATATTGAATATCGTAAAACACAATAAGTGCATCCGCTGCTGCTGCTTCTGTGGTTCCCCATAGTTCTGCAGCATAATATTGTTCAACAGATTTTTCATTAATTTTCAATCCCTTGCTTTCCATTAAAAATCTTATTTCCGGACACATTTCACACTCTTTATCCCATGCATAAAGAACTTTTGGAATCTGTTCGAAGGTATCTCCCTCTATGTGACGATGATTCATCTCAAAAAACTTTTTATCATTCGGATATGGGCAGCCACCTCCATCTACTTTTATCCAATCGCCGCTCACACCAATCTCTCCTCCGACTTTTCCTTTCAAAGCCTCTTGAGAATATACTTCAAATCTTCCTTCACCCAGATCATGTATCTTTCCCTGTTCCATCAACTTTTTTATAACTTCATGATTACTTCCCAGTTGATATGCTTTGACTATCTTCCCTTTATTTTTAATAATTTTAAACATAATCCTTTCCTCGCTTAAAGCTTTTATTACTGTATTTTAGCATGAATTCCGTTATTAATCCATTCAAATACTTTTCACCACATTCTTTTTTGTATTAATTACTACCTGCTTTTCCAAAAAGTTCCTCAAAACGTCTTTCCAGTTCTTCCTGTAAATCAATCTCCTCATGTTCAGTCATTTTATTCATTTGAACATTCTGCCTTTCCGGGACTTCATCATTTTTCTTTATTTTTTCTTTTTCCAGTATTCTTATACTTTTCAAAAACTCCTCATGTTTGTTATTTCTCATAAACTTGACACCTCTCTAATGTTTCATGTTTTATCTTCCTATCATAAACTGCCGTCACTTTCTTATACATCTCATTCTGAAAGATATTATATCGTTTTGTAAAAATCGGCTTCATACCACGTCTGAAGATAATTTCTGAACCGACAGGCATATATAAAATATCCTCCAGCGGTCGATTTGCCCGCATCGAAATGTTTCTTCCCGTTTCCAGATCCATAGATCCAAGAAAAACAATTGTATCACAATTATTAATTATTGTTGTTGCCTTCTCATTGCCATAAATCGAACTCAATTGTGATTCAGACTGAATTAGCGCTGTGACAGCCAATCCCTTCTCACGGAAGATAGACACATATTGTTCAAACATGTGTATCGGGCATCCAGTAGCAAAATCATCCGCGAGTACATCCACAGGAACAGGTAATCTACCATCTACCTGTTCCTCCGCGAACTCAAACAATTCTTTAAAAGCAGTTCCATAAAACGTGGAAATAAAGCTGTTCAGGGAGGCATTCACCGGACTTGTCGTTATAAACAGTATTGTTTTTTCTGATGCAAGTTTTTCAAAATCTACCTTTCTCTTCATTCGAAACATTTTTTTCAGTTCCGAAGTAAAAACAGAATCAATGGTAGTATTCAAGACTGAGAAGATACAACTGGCCGTTTTTACCGGTAATCTGGAAAAACTCTTCCAACAGGATACAGCAAAACAAGAGGGATCTTTTTCAGCAAGATAAGCAAATACTCGATCATAATTGGTTGAGATGACACCATTTCTTTCCTCAAAAGTAATTCTGCTGTGAAACTCTAATACATCTGCAAAAGAGGGATTCTCTTTCGTCATTAAAATATACGCTATCTCAGCTGCAAGAAGGCTCGTAGCCCCCTCATCCCAATATGGATCTGCACTCGACTCCGCCTTTCGGGGATTCGCAAGCACAATACTTCGCGCCAGGAATGTGATGTCATTATATGAATTGATATACAGTAAAGGATCATAACCACAATTTCCCTCCTCAGGATGTACAAAATTCAGATCCCATACGTTATACCCGCGTTTTTTCATCACAGTAGAATATTTTTTTACAATTCGTCGTTTCGTCACAGTCGTAATAAGGCTCTTATGAAATGTCTCCAAAATACGAGGCTCCAGAATACTAACTGTTTTACCACAACCCGAAGTGCCAATTACCAGGATATTGTTATTCAATCCCGTTTCTTCTGACTTTGAGCTGAAAATACAGTTTTCACCATCTCCGAGAATTAGTCTGTCACTATGAGCATTGTTAACAGTCATACACACCCCTCCATCATTTCTTTAAAATTCTTAATTTCATCTGCCAGTCCCATCTCAACGGCTTCCTGCGCTGAAAAATAATGGTCATATGATGTCAGTTCATCCATTTCTGTTTCTGTCTTCCCGGTATGCAATGCCAAAAGTCTATTCATCATAGCTTTTGTTTCCAACAAACTTTCCGAAATAGATTTGACAGAGGAAGCATTGCCTCCAATTTTTCCACCAAGTAACGGCTCATGGAGCATTAATTTACTGTGTGGCAACATAACTCTCTTTTTCCCACTGGCAAACAAAATCGCACCCATACTGTATGCACACCCGACGCAAAATGTACGAATTGGTGCTTTTGAAGAAACAATTGTGTCATAGATCAGTAACCCATTATCAATTTCACCACCTGTAGAATTGATGAATACGGAAATAGGTGTCTGATCATCTTCCAGATTCAGAATCATAACCTGTTTAAAGAATTCCATGGCACTATCTTCATTAATCTCACCGGTTATAAACAACCGGCGATGATCACTCATCAGCTTAGCTTCCATTGATACAGCCTGAACACCGTTACAGCTTTTAAGTAAAATAGGTGTGTTCATCATTCTTCACCCTCTTCCGACTTCTCGCATTTTATAATGGCTTCCTTAGCCGAAACTCCACCAAAAATAATATCTATGATACCAGGTCCATAACATTTGAACATCGCCGCTGTACATTGAATACTATTTTTGACTGCTTCCAAAGAAGGCGCATGTTTTTCGCAATCAATAAAACTTTTAAAACGAATCCCTCCATCCCTGAAGTCAAATTCGAAACAACCATACTGCAATCCATAGTTGACACGGCAAATAAACTCCGCCATCCGTTTCATTCCATCCGAATCCTCCGGATCCACTGCAACCGGAACAATACCATAAGTAATCAGACAAGGGCCACTTATAATCAAAATCCTTTTCTTCATAGATCAATCCTCATCTACTGTCCCAAACAGCTCGTCAAAACGTCGTTCCAGTTCTTTCTGCAGGTCAAGCTCCTCTTGTCTAGACATCTTATGTGATTCCGCATTCCGCTCTCCTCGCACTGATTTCTTCGGTTCAGGTTCGGCTGTTGATAGTCTAATACTCTTTATAAACTCCGCATGCTTATTATTCTTCACTGCTACCTCCGTTTTTATAATGGTTCTCTCTGTGCATAGGCATCAATTTCATATCGGTTTCCATCCTCATCCGTAACTACCGAGTGTCCTTCCGAAAATCCTGTGGCACTTGTATAGATTGCGGAAATCACTTTTCTTCCTGATTCGTCAATGAATCCGATTTTCCCGTCAGCAGTCTCAAATCTTGCGATTGTACCGGTAAACTCAAAATCTTCAGCTGCAATTCCGGCAAAGGGTCCTGCCAATAACGTTCGATTGTCTTCGTCGAACAAGTATGTCCCATAATCATTTGTGAGAACACCTTTTGCTGTCATATCAGTGCCCTCCCAATATTCCCAGTATGCATCATAGGCCGTTCTAATCGAACCGGTTGCACATCGCAGTGAGGCACGCCAGGCGGTTAGAAACACCGCCAGGCACATACCGATCACGACAATGAGCAGTATCTTATTATCCAATAGCAGATCTCTGAATCTATTCATCTTCTTCGTCATACTCTTCCTCCTCTAGGTCGTCACAGATTTCGTCTACCATTTCTTCTAACCAGGCATCCAATTTATTATGCAAGCAGCTTAGAAGCAACAGACTCATACACATGGAATCCATTCTAATTCCCACATTTCCTGTAAATAAAGGAACAATGGTGATGGGGATTCCAAACGAATACAATGTTCCAGCCACCAGGCGAACTACCAGCACTGCCCAGGCTATACAGAGCATGACATCCCGTCCATCACGACGCTTGTTGCGTATCAGAATTGCCCCTGCAGTCAACACAAAGACAATTAATACAAGAACAAGGAGAATTGCCGCACTCCAACCACCGTAAAACAAAGCGCCAATGATTGGATTTGTTCTTTCCATCATGAATTCTGCAACATATGGATTCTCTAAAAGCGATGAACTCTGTCCAACAAAAGCTGCTTCCCTCATGATTGTCCTGACATTCGAGACATACTTTCCCATCTTTCCGCTATTTCATCATCCCCGGTTCTCTATAGGATTCGAAACTATCTTTGAAACTCACCCGAAACAAACAGGGCCTGAACAGCAATGCGTAAACATCCCCATCCAGACCACAGTCTTAAACCACCTTACTTTCTTTTCCTATCGCTATGTAAAGTCTCAAGCATCTTCTCATACAAATCCAACCCGTCCGTGGAAGCAAACGCCTGTCCTCCACGATGTCGGTCCGAAGCCACAGAGACAAGCAGTCCGTATTTCGCCGCCATCTTCTTCAGGAATGTCATTCGCTCCTGGTTTCTGACATAGAGTTCATAATATACCTCCATACCTCCGTAGCTTCCTGCTGCGATTTTAAAATCGGAGATTAGAGTTTCCATTTCTGCTTCATCCATTGCATAGCCATAAGGGTGTGCAAGAATTGGGATTCCTCCGGCTACCCGTATCCTGCTAACAACCTCCTTCATTGGAGCATAGTCGACATATCTGGTTGCAGGGATATAGAACGGCGAGAAATTTCCGATATGACGGTCAAAGGCATCATCCATATCTCTCGCATAGCCTTTCTGAATGAGGACATCTGCAATCTTGTGCCGTCCCGTATGCCCTGTACGTATGCCAGCTGCCTCCACTTCATCTAGAGTAATGTCAATCCCACGTTCATTCAGCTGTTTCAGAATTGCCTTAATATATTGCTGCTTTCCTTTATCAAGATTAGCAAAGATGTCCTCAAATTCACCCGGATCTACACCATCCGGAAAAAGACCGATGATGTGGATCTCCGTTGTCTCTCCATTCCACGCCGGGACCGGATAGGAAGCTGAAAATTCACATCCAGGAATCATTGTCATCTTCCACTGTTCAGACGTTTCACATTGAGCCACGTCGACGGTTACCGGTTCAGCGAAAGAAAATTTGTTGTGATCTGTCAGGGAAATGACCCGTAGTTCTTCCTTCGCAGCCAGTCTGATCACCTCATCCGGGGTGTTATCCCCATCGCTGTTTGTGGTATGAAGATGAAGATCAATCCTACCACCACAGTCTCTGAACTTCTGAATACCGCTCATATACTCACCACCTCCTAACGCGCAACCTGTGTTTTTTCTTTCTCGACATGTCTCTCATAGGCTGCAGTCACCTTCCTATACATCTCGTTCTGAAAGATGTTGTATCTTCTGGTAAAGATCGGCTTCATGCCGCGGCGGAAGATAATCTCTGACCCAATCGGCATATACAGGACGTCCTCAAGGGGTCTGTTTGCTCTCATGGAAATGCTCTTGCCCGTTTCGAGATCCATAGATCCGAGGAAGACGATCGTGTCACAGTTGTTAATGATAGTCGTTGCCTTCTCGCTACCATAAAGCGAACTCAGCTGCGACTCAGACTGGATCAGTGCAGTGACAGACAGACCTTTCTCCCGGAAAATCGACACATACTGTTCGAACATATTCACCGGGCAGCCGGTTGCAAAATCGTCCGCGAGGACATCAACCGGCACAGGAAGCCTGCCATCCGCCTGCTCTTCTGCAAACTCAAAAAGATCTTTAAATACCGTTCCATAGAAGGAAGAAATAAAAGAGTTCAGCGAAGAATTCACAGGACTTGTTGTTATGAACAGAACGGTCTTTTCTGATGCCAGCTTTTCAAAATCCACCATCGTCTTCATGCAGAACATCTCTTTGAGTTCAGGAGTGAAAATGGAATCGATCGTAGTGTTGAGTGCAGAAAAGATGCACGATGCCGTTTTCACAGGCAGCTGCTTAAATGACTTCCAGCAGGACACTGCAAAAGATGAAGGGTCCTTCTCTGCAAGATACTCAAACTTCCGGTCATAATTCGTTGCGATGACACCGTTGCGTTCCTCAAAAGTCAGCTTGTTATGAAAATCCAGAACATCCGCAAAAGTGGCATTGTCCTTGGTCTGCAGGATATAACAGATTTCTGCCGAAAAGAGTGACGTGGCACCATCGTCCCAGTACGGATCTGCGTTTGACTGTGCCTTCTGGGGATTGGCCAGAACGATGCTCCTGGCCAGGAAGGTAATATCATTATAGGAACCGATATGCATCAGAGGGTCATAACCGCAGTTCCCCTCACTGGGATGCACGAAATTCAGATCCAGCACTTTATAACCACGTCTTTTCATCACCACAGAGTACTTTTTCACGATCCTTCGCTTTGTCACCGTGGCAATGAGACTCCTATTGAATGTTTCCAGAATACGCGGCTCCATGATACTGACTGTCTTTCCGCAACCTGAAGTACCAATTACAAGGATGTTATTATTCAGTCCGGTTTTGTTCGAATCCGAACTGAAGATACAATTCTCCCCATCTCCAAGAATCAGTCTGTCTGTTTTATCACCTCCATCCGACTTTAATTTCGCCATCTCATCAAAAGAGATATCGCTTGTATTCATCTGTTCGTCCTTTTTGTTCATGCACAGCCCTCCATCATTTCCTTAAAGTCCTTAATACCGTCTGCCAGGCCCATCTCAACCGCTTCCTGGGCAGAGAAGTAATGATCATAAGAAGTCAGTTCGTCCATCTCTTCCTCTGTCTTGCCTGTGTGGAACGCCAGTAGCTTATTCATCATGGACTTGGTCTCCAACAGGCTTTCAGAAATGGATTTGATAGAAGATGCATTGCCACCGATCTTACCCCCAAGGAGCGGTTCGTGGAGCATAAGCTTACTATGCGGAAACATGTATCTCTCTTTTCCGCAGGTAAACAGGACAGCACCCATGCTGTAAGCGCATCCACTGCAGAAGGTACGAACAGGAGCCTTGGAACCGACAATCGCATCATAAATTAAGAGACCGTTATCGATTTCACCGCCTGGAGAATTGATAAATACTGAGATTGGAGTTCTGTCATCCTCCAAGTTCAAAAGCATGATCTGCTTAAAGAAATCCATGGCGCTGTCCGCATTGATTTCGCCGGTAATGAATAATCTGCGGTCACTCATCAGCTTTGACTCAATCGCAACTGTCTGAACGCCACCACTGCTCTTCAGTAATACAGGTGTACTCATCAGGCCTCACCTCCTTCCGCTCCGAAAAGATCCATCTTAATGTGTGACTGACCGGATACTCCGCCTCCTTCATCTGCGAATGGATTCAGACGGATGCCTTCTGGTCTGTCGTCGTCTTCATGACTCTCATCACTGTCCTCGCCAATGCCAAGTTCCGATGCGAGACGGGAAAGTAATGCGCCGACAGCTTCTTCACTGACATCTCTGCCAAGCGCTTCCTCCAGAGCAGACATAAGCTCATTCTCTGTCCAAGGAAGGTCGCCCTCACACTTAGTAATGGCATCCTTTGCTTTAGCTCCGCCAAAGATAATGTCCACGATACCTGCCGCGTAGCGCTTAAACATCGTAGCCGTACAGTGTACGCTGTTCTTGACCACGGAAGTGGAAGGAAGCAGATCCTCACAATCGACAAAGCTTCTGAAGCGAATTTCACCGTCTCTGTCCAGCTCAAAGCATCCATTCTTTATTCCATAATTTGCGCGGCAAATGAACTCTGCCATCTGTGCCATCATCTCAGTATCCTCACCATCAGCACCGATAGGGCTCATGCCATAGGTGATAAACTCATTTTCATGCACATCGATCACATAGCTGATGTTCTGAATCTTGCTTCTGATTCTGAGGCTAAATCTGAAGATGCCTGTTTCCTCATTAAAGGAATAATGCCAGTCATCATCATCCAGAAATTTCTTAACAACATTAACGATTTCGTCTGAATATTCATATTTACGCATAGCTTATTCTCCCTTCATCTATCTCAAATCTCATATTCCGCATGATATTTCACCGGCAATTCCTGAAGCACATCCTTAATGGTCTGATAAACCGCCAGTTCCAAATACCGCCTTGTCAGGAACATCTGCGCCTTAGGCATCACAACCAGCGAGCCATTGATCGACTGGAACTCTGAGAAATAACGGACATTGCTGATCAATCCGGCCATGTCCTGAAACAGGGAAATGATCTGCTTCTTCTCTGCATCGCTTCTGCCTGTCAGTGACAAACGGAATTCTTTCGGTCCGCGAATGTAAAGCTGGCGAAGTTCATGCATCAAATCCTTGATGAGATCATTGTTCTTCATCATTCTGATTGCAGCTGTCCTACCGCTTCCGGTATCGTTTCATCACTGCCGACCGACTCGATCACGATGTTCTGCATACCGCCGATTAGGTCACGAAGGCCATTGCCATGTATGTCAGCTGCAGGGACCGGAGTTTCCATCACTGACATCAGTGGTTTAATCTCTGGAGTCGCATTGCCATTCGCTGCACAAAGTGCTTTTGCTTTCAACATATGAAGCATCCCTCCTCTCTGATGAGATAGCTGTTTTCCTTTACAAGTACAGTCTCTCATAGTGTTTCTGTTTCATCATCGTTCGGCTTCTTTTTTTACAGAAACCTGATTTCTGAAATTTCATACTATTTTTGAAACTACTCATGCGTACACGAGCCCGACCCTCCACTGACAGTCTTACTGACCTGTCGGCAGAGGCCCGGAGCCTGTACCTATTCACTTAAAATTTCCTTTGCCGTATCACTCGATGCATCAAGCAGCACCACCTTGCGGTTTCCTGATGCAATGCTGCCCTCATATCCGGCGCCATATACATGCCATGGATCACTGGAGCCGAGCCCCATAGTAACAATTCGGGATTCATCCACCCCTAACTGAACCAGGGTGCTCCTGACCGCATCTGCCCTCTTCTGCGAAAGGGTCATGGTATAATCACTATCCTCATCTCCTGCCGTAGTACCAGCAAGCAGAACCGTGATCTGCTCATGTTCAAGAAGGTAATCGGCAATCGGCTGGATCGTCGCAACTGCCTCATCCTCATCTAAGTAAGTGGCCTTGTCCGGTACGAAGGATACCTGCTCTTCCGTAAGCATCACAGGCTCCTCAAGAAGACTCTCGTCTCCTGTGTCAAACATCGCTGCGTCAAAATCAACAGGTGTTTCCGCAGGAAGTTCCACCGTATCTACCGCCGGATAGGTTGCTTCTGTATCGACTGGATTCGCCATGATGTCATTGTAAACAAAGGTACCGCCGCCGCGTTCTACAATGCCACCCCAGATTTCCTGCAGGCGTTTTCTCTGTGTCTGTGAAAGATCTTGTTGCGGAAGTGCCACATCTCCCATCTGCTGCCAGACTACCGTAATGCCGGTAAAATCCGGAATCTCATCCTTTTCCTCCAGCTGATCCAGCACAGCCTCCGGCTCAACAGAGAGGAGATTGTTCTGGAAGTTAAGCGTTCCCTGTGTAGAAAGTCCAGTTCCGATGACCACGATGGTCTTAGAATCATAACCTTTCAATGAGGATAAGGATCGTACTGCCATCCTCAGGCCTTCCAGATAGTCTACCTGGGCATCATTGGCCACCTGACCCTCCATGTATGTGATCAGATTTGTTGCCTTTGCACGTGCATCAGTTTTCAGCTTATCCTTTGAAGCCTTTTTATACTGGGCATCGATATCATAAGAATCTGCTGCGACCATCTCCGACTCACCGTCAACAACAACCACCGAAACATATCCATAATTGAGGATCGTATCATAAATCGTATCTTGGACCAGTGGCGAACTCATATTAAGGCCTTGGGAGTTGGCTGTCGGTGCAATGGCGTAGCATACGGCATTCATTCCGCCTTCCTCTGCTACAGAGGTCTGGCTTCCGCAGCCAGTAAGACCGACTGCAGATACTGCCAAACAAATAATTGTAAGTATTGCTGCAAATCTCTTTCTCATAGGTTTCTCCTCCTTAAACTATAGCTTTATTGGCACGGATCATTGTAGTGTAAACATGTTCCTTTTCTTCCTGTAAATCGATTGCAGAGGGTGTAACAGTCTTATTATTCGAAGCAGCCTGCGTATTCAACATTCCCAGTTCCCTGTCCAGTCTGGCAAGTATGGTCTCACAGACGGACTCAGAAAGGACGTTGTTGGAAGTCGGATTGCTAAGCTGTTCCTTCAGACGCTCTCTGACATAGTCGCAATAGCCGATCACCTGCGCCTTATGCATCATCTGCATTTCCTGATACTTAGCCTCGTCTTCCGCCTCAAGGTTCTCAGCGAAATCAGGCTCGGCATCATAGTCATCCAGAATGGCATCAAAACGTCTTACCTCATCACGGGTATCTTCCATCATTTCAGCTGTTCGCTGTTTTTTGATTCCCAGCGGATTGTAAGTGATAAAGCTGATCAGACAGCTGCCAAGAGAAGTTACAACAGGGATACCCATACCGAAAATTGTAAGTGCGATAGCTGTTGCATCGATACCGGAGTCTGCAGTTTCCTGCGTTACAGTACCCATATAGCTTGTTGCCGCACTGGCCGTCGATGGTGAAATAAGGTCGATGGTCATAAGACGAAGTGCAATGTTCATTGCAAAAGCCAGACCACAGACAACCAATGCCATAATCAATACGAATCGGTCCTTCGTGATCCCCTGTCTCAAACGCTTATACTGAATTCCGATAAAAATCGGAACTACATCAAAGCCAAAGAGGAAACCGGCAATCTGTACTCCGAGCATCATCGGACTGTCATAGGAGATTCTGCTGAACAGACTGTAAAATACCACACCGTCTACGGTTGCACAGAAAAGCATAATCAAATAAGGTACGATGTTATTATCGAACGGAGTATCCGACTTAAAACGTTTGCGGTTGTTATGGTGGAGGCGTTCGTTCACGATCTCACCTGTAGTTGTATCCACTGAATAGATTGCTTTGTTGTTTTTACTCATAATACTTAACCCTCCTCTACAGCAGCGATTCGGCTGCAAGTGTCTTTATATTCCTGTTCCAGGAGTTCCAGTTCTTCCTGTCTCTCCTCGCGAATCCTTGCGAAATCTGCTCGATCAGAAATTCTACGGGCAACCAGACGTCGATTCATATCCTTATGGTTCAGACGCTGAACATTCAAGTACGGCACAGACTCTCTGTATGGGCCAAATATGATGTTGTCCAACATATCCCCGTTAGCATCATCCACATTGCCGATGAACAAGGCCTCCAGATGTTTATCTAGCTTCGGTTTCATCGCCTCCTCACTGAGACCTGGGTATGATCTATAATCTGCCGCCCTGTATGATTCAAACAGTTGCTGCATGCGACGCTTAAAATCATATACAGTAACTCTTGAATCATCCATGGTATTAAACTGCGCCTCTTCCTTCTTCTTTCTTCCGAACATTTACGCCACCTCCTTCTCTTCTGCATCATCCTGAATGGCATCATGGATTGCAGCTGCTCGCTTCATCAGTTCCTTATGCGGGCGAAGATATGCTTCTTCCGCCTCATCCTTAAGTTCAATCATCGGTACCACCGGCATGGATACCCCCTCCGTATGATGTCGTAATGCGGAATTCCAATACACGTCAAGAC
>JAFEHB010000718.1_pt1 | contig 18912 bp, 20 predicted proteins | sample 9267121 | NCBI WGS metagenome assembly JAFEHB01 (sample SAMN17103336, study PRJNA684904) | human gut metagenome | isolation source: diarrhea sample from child under the age of five | host: Homo sapiens | place: South Africa: Mafikeng, Mafikeng Provincial Hospital | collected 2019-09 | reverse complement strand
TGAAAAGCACTCACTTCAATATATTGCCGATTATTTAGGCTTTAGTAAAACCACTGCTACTTCAAGCTTTTCTCGAGCCTAAAACAGCACTATTAGTGAATTCTGCGTAACTTCTCAATTGTTGTGTCGCATTATTTATTGTGTCATGTAATTAACCGTATCAGATAAATAACTGCATTATTGTATACAACTATGCGAATTGCTAGTTCGTAATATTTAACAAAAAAAGCCCAACATAGTTAGACTCATAAGTGACAAAAAACAAAAAGGAGTCTTAGCTATGTTGAACCACAAATACAATGTTGATATTTTAGCTGTATCTCAACGTTTAGGTCATGCTAAACCGACTACAACACTTAAGTATTATTCACAGTTGTGGCGTGGTCGTAATCGGACCGTCGCTGACCAGCTGAATGGAGCAATAGGGAAAATTGAACATCCTGATCACTCTTTAGTTGATTTCAATGGTAATCAATTTGTGGCATTGTAATACGAGTTGTCTACCGTTTTTCTACCGTATAAGCTAAATCACGGTTAAAGTACTGATATATCAAGGCCCTCTACAAAAGAATACGAATAAGTCTATAAATTAAATTGAAGGCGGAACGTTGATTTAACGGAATTTTGGGACGGCAAATCCTATTCAAAAATACCAAAATCCAAAAAGTTCCCTTCCAAAAAATTCACTTGGAGGTAAAGGGAGCTATCCTAGTTCATTTGTTAATAGAGATAAAAAATCGAGTAAGGTCAAATGATGATCCTACTCGATTTTTTTGGTTATTAATTGTTCTAATGATTTGATTTTAAGCGATTATGACGCTTACATAGCATTTGCAAATTATCATATTCAGTTTTACCGCCTTCGGACCATGGCGTAATATGGTCACCTTCCATTTCGGATAATGTATAGGTTTTATCATTGCCTTCTTCAATACACAATGGACAATGATATTCTTGTTCTTTTAATTTTTTACGCATCATATCTTTTGGAAAACCACGCAAATTAAGGTATTTAGTAGCCCCGGTTTCTTCAGAATTAATGGCCAATTCGTATTGCCAAATACCTTTAGTTTTTTTAATTTCATCGTCATCGATAAGTTGAGCAATATCTTTATCGATTTTAGCTGAATTATAGCTATATGATATTTGTTGTATTTTGCTAAACAAATAAAAAGCACTTGACGTTTTGCAAAACACGATCTACACTTCCTGAAGTAAAATATTTGTGGACTTTTCCGGATTCCGGTCATCTTTTTACCACACAGTTATTTTTATAATAGCTGTGTGGCTTTTTTTTATTGTTCGATATCAGGAAAAGCATTGAAATGGAGATTATATAAGCTGATGAGATTAGTCATGAATTACTTCAGAGGGCTTCTAAGCACTTTCCCGCCCTTCAAGAAGAAATCATTTCGTCTGTACAGGAATCTACAGGAGGGGCGTTATGAGAGAAAAAAACTGGCTTACTAAAATTATAGTAATTTTTGTTAGTTCAATTATTTCTGCTTATGGAATTACGCTTGCTATGTATGCCGGATTTGGCAGTGCAACTTTGGCTGTATTATGGCAGGGAGTCTCCAAAGTTACTGGGATGAGTATCGGAATGACTTCTTTTGTGATAGCAGTGGTCATGATCTTATTTGTATGGTTTTATGACCGTTCACAGATCCATATTGGAACTGTTCTGTATCAGGTGGTATACAGTGGGTTTGTAGAGATATTCAGTAGGATACAAAGATACAGCGATATTGTCTGGATAAATTTTCTGCTGATGTGCATCGGTATTATTCTCTTTGCAGTAGGAACTGGCATCTATGCATCAGCAAATCTTGGGCGTGGTTCTTATGAGGCAGTGACATTTTCTCTGGTAGAGAAAAATGGATGGCCTGTCAAAATTGTCCGTATGATATTGGATGTGGCGATGGTCGTTATCGGGGTTTTGTTGGGAGTTAGCTTCGGTATTTGTACGATTATTACAGTTTTGATATCAGGCCCAATTATCCAAGCTACTGTACAGCGAATGAATAAATTTGTTTTTGGAGGGAAGTAAACCATGTATGATATAAAAATTAAAAATGCCAGAATAAGAGAACGGAGAAAGGCAAACAGATCATAAGGGCTTTTATCTCCGAGACTGGGCCTTGTATACGAATTGATATGACTCATCATGAGGTTGATCTGTTCCTGTGAATAATTTCCGAGGTCTGTGCCCTTTGGGATAATCCTGCGGATCATTTCATGGTTGTTTTCGCAGGAACCCTTTGAAATGGAGCGCTTGGATCACAATAATACATTTGTGTACGCTGGTTCCCTTGTTTATCAAATTCTATGGCCTTCGGGTTAGAAAATTCACTTCCGTTGTCGGCAAGCAGAATCGGAAAAAGCCTGATAAAAGCGTCAGGGCGAAGCTCGAGATATATTTTCTCAAAGATATCTATTACAGACTGGGAGTCATTGGCGTCCCAGAGAAATGCCAGTTGCAGTTCTTGCTGCACAAAGTGTATCGTGAGAAGAACTTTTCCTCCCCGTACTCCTTCTACAGAATCCAGCTGACGTATGACTGCATTAGGATGTTCCTGAAGATAGGACTGAAACTCTTCCCATGTTCGGCCGATGCGACAGGCCTTATCAACTTTCAAATTTCTTTTCTTATTTTTTCGTGGGCGCATTCGTACTGTGCGTGGCATATCAATATTTCTTGCAGAAAGAAGTCCCTGATTGACATAGGAGTATAAAGTCCTTTCAGATGTCATTGTTAAATCAAGGCAGTTCACATAGATGTGATGGAGTGAATGACCTTTTTGAAGAAGAGGTCGATGGTGGTTGACAGCGTACAGCCAGGCTGGAATCAGCACCAGCATGAATAAAAGCGCGCTCAGCAAATGGATCTCGATAGTCAGAATCATCAATAGAGTTAGCTTTTTCCAGCGAATGGGACGGTTGGCATCCGTGATCATGTCAAACGTGATCATCAGCAGGTAAGGCATCAGCATTGCTCCCATGGCAGTGGTATTGTTCCCAATCTGCCAGCGCGGCATCCAGCCTACCGTCAGATAGAAGCTGGCCATCATTGCCGCGATGATGGAGCGGATACTGAGGAGTTTTAACAGCCGGTACATGCCAAAGCCACCGATTAGGTAGATAATGATGCTGGAGACGATCTGATATTGATACCAGATGTGTGCCAACAGCAGCAGGCCACCGTTTAGATAGGCAAACAGCGGGCCATAAACGACATTGACGATCTGACCGCTCTGGTTAAAGCCATAGATCGACTGAAACCAGCTGAAGTTTAAATGTTTCAGCTGTGAGTAGGTCTCGTAAAAACGGTTGTAGTGAAAAACGCTGTCGGCACCAACGATCTCATGTCCGGTAATCATTTGACCAGTCAGCAGCAGGTCAATCGTTAAGATAATCAAACCGGCCGCGCGATTGTTTTTTAAGATGGTTTTAGAATTCATATTTTTGCTCGTTCCAATTGATTTAATCGGCAATTATAGCTGGAAATTTTGAAACAAGTGCGAACGTTGTTGGGCTTTTCAGTTAACTTTAGCACGACTGCCTAACTAAAGGGCATTGGTTGGTTATGCTAAAATAGTTTTAGATTTTTAAGGACAGGTAAAAAACATGCATAACTTAATTTTTCTCGATGATCTGAATGGCGCAGATTTGGACCCATACGTACGATTGAATGAAGCCCAGCTGTTTCATACCCTGGAGCCCAACCCTGGCCTTTTTATCGCGGAAAGTCCCAAGGTAATTGAACGGGCAATGCGTGCAGGCTATCGACCGGCCTCGCTATTGGTAGAAGAGAAAGCCTTGGATCGCGACTTAGCAGATCTAGATCGTGAAATGGCGGCCAATCAGACCAGCGGCTTAGGTCAAACGCCAATTTACGTTGCCAATAGCCAACTGCTTCGCCAGCTGCCGGGCTATAACCTTTTGCGTGGGGCGCTGGCAGCGATGCATCGCGTTAAGCGTTTGGAGCTGGCTGATTTTTTGGCGACCATGCCGACTGAGCATCCCCGTATTGCCGTTCTTGAGAGTGTTGTCAACCCAGCTAACATTGGTGCGATTTTTCGGTCGGCGGCGGCTTTGGGAATTAATGGCGTCATCGTGACCAGCGACTCGGCGGATCCTTTTTATCGTCGTTCTTCGCGCGTGGCGATGGGCACCGTTTTTCAAGTGCCTTGGACCTATATTGATGCCAAAACCTGGCAGAATGGCGGCATCGAGCTGCTTCATCAGGCTGGATATCAGACAGCAGCCATGGCATTGCGGCATAATACCGTCAGCATTGATGATCCTAAGCTGACTGCGGTGGACCGTCTGGCGATTATTATGGGTTCGGAAGGTCCGGGACTAAAGGAGTCAACGATCGAACAAAGTGATTTTACGATCAAGATTCCCATGGCCCCAGGAGTCGATTCTTTAAACGTTGCGGCAGCCTCAGCCCTGGCTTTTTGGGAACTGGGCAATCGCGTTGCTGAATAGCGCGAAGGCATAAAAAAAGCGTCCATTCATGTTTTGCGAATGGGCGTTTTGAGCTTTATAGGTCAATGATTTGATAGTTGAATCCTTGAGCTTTGATAAACTTCATCAGATCAGCCGCTGAAAGAAAAATAGTATGCGTGTTAATGTTGGGATGAAACGTCAATGGAATGTTTTCATCCAGCATATCTTGATCAAAATAGATTTTGATGTTGTGATCGGTATTATACATGATGCCAAATGGTGAGACGATCCCAGCTTCTAGTCCTAACTGTTCTTCGATGTCATGGTCGTGAGCCATCGAGATGCGCTTGGTACCAGTAAGCTCTTGGAATTTTTTAAAGTCCATGCGCTTGGCATCATCCATGATCACCAGGTAGAAGTTTTTATGCTTATCCTTTAGAAACATTGACTTGGTGCAGACGCCTGATTTGTCAGCGATATAAGCATCGGCCTGGGCAGTGGTCAAAGCGGCTGGATGATCAACCATCTCATACTTGATGTCCAGTTTTTGCAGCTCGTCAAGCAGTTCTTGGTAGGCAGCTTCGGATCCTTTGGTCATTTTACTCACCTCATAAAACGTTTATTACCATAATAGTTAAATTAAGAAAGCGTTTCAATCAAAAACAGTCACGGCTGAGTGCCATGACTGTTTTTGCGTTTAGATGATGTCGATGAATCTCGGCAGCTAGTCAACTAGCTTACCGACTACCGTCAGCTTGCCCAAGACGCTTTCGCCATGAGGAGCATGGGCAATGGCCGCGGTAGCATCAGTGCCTGCCGCAACGCCATGGTGCTTGCCGCCTTGCCATGCTGATACCTCAGTTACGTCATAGACCGTGCCCTTAACGGCAACATAGGCCGGCTGACCATTTTGACCGTTAAAGTTTTTCAGTTCTTCAAGCGTGAATGTCTTTTCCATCATGATTCCCCCTTAACGAGAAAACGATTGTAACTTGATAACTAAATTATATAAGAATCAATCTAAAAAAGCCAACCAACTGCCTGATAAAAACTACTCAATCTTAGCGAAGTGTCGGATTGGCTGCCAGGCGGCTTTTAAGATGACCCAGGCTAACAAGCCGCCGACAATGGCACTGATCGCAAAGCTGGGTACGAACAAGAAAAGTGATCCCTTGGCACCCATTAAGGCAGCTGCAATCGGATAGGCGGTTAGTGCGCCAATCAGTCCCGTGCCGATTAATTCTCCAATCGCTGCCAGCCAAATTTTGCCAAAGCGCTTGAACAGCCAACCACTGAGCCAGGCGCCAAAGATACTGCCAGGATAGGCCAAAATGGTGCCGGTTCCCAAAAGATTACGAACGGTTGAGGTCAATAGTGCCTGCACGACTGCCCATTCTGGCCCTAAGACAACGCCAGATACGATATTGATCAGACTTTGTGTGGGCGCACATTTGGCAAAACTGATTGGAAACGAGAAGATGCTGCCGCCACAAACGGCCAATGCAGATAAAATAGCCGTCAAAACCAATTTATAAGTACGCTTTTTCATGAATTCCTCCTAAAGAACTTTAGCATCATCAACCAATAAAAAAACTCCTTCCCGGAATCGAGAAAGAGTGCCTAATTCATTATCAAAAGCGCGTATTTATGCTTATGCCAAAATTAAGCTGTCTCCCTCCGCTAGTACTAACTAGATCAGGTTATGTGGGTATTTCTCAGCCAAATCAATGGCACCCCAGACAGAGTTGTTTTATTTCAATATCCATTAAAGCACCAATCTAATAGCTTTAACAGGGGAATAATAAAATTATCTGAAAATAAGGATTGCCTTTTGTAAATAATCTGGTATTATCTAGTTAATTACTTGAGCAACTAACTAAGACGATAATCGCAATTGAAACATCTGTTGTATTTGGGATTTTTGAAACGGAGAAATTGGGGAAGATTATGCAGAAAATAAAAAATTGGATAAAAAATCATCGCAAGACGACGATTGTAATCGTAATTATGCTAATCCTAGCAATCATTTGGGGGATTGCAGATAAGATTAAGCAAAATAAAGCAGCTAGTGAGTCGCATTATGTTGTAGCCAAGGTTGCTAAATCCACGCCATTGACGCTGACTGGAACCGTTGTGTCACAACAGCGGCAGGTCTTAAGTCTGCCAACGGGAAAAGTGCAGTCAATCGGAGTTGCCGACGGCCAGAAGGTTAAAGAAGGTGATCCGTTGGTGACGACCTACAGTGAAAGTACCAATGAAGAGCTGATTGATGCCAAGCAGACCCTGGCTAAGGCGCAGCGCAATGTGTCCGCACAGCAGAACAATGTCAGTGCCGCGCAAAAAGATGCTGCGACTCAAAGCGAGGACGGGACGGCTTCTGGATCAGCCAGCAGTGTTGCTCAGGCCCAAGCCAGTTTAGCCGATGCACAAGCTGACGTCACGGCTGCGCAAAACAAGGTTAATACACTGAGTCAAAAGGTTACTCAGACGCTGACGGCACCATTTGATGGCACGGTTACGGTTGATGATTCCAAGCAGAATGCACCGATAATCACGATCTACTCCAATGATCTTAAACTTAAAACCAAGGTATCGGAATATAACTACAGCAAACTCAAGGTTGGTCAGTCGATTCACGTCCGGGCATTAGCAACCGGCAAGCAGGCAGACACGACGATCAGCTATTTGGCAACCGTACCAACGACCAATACGCAAAGCAATGACTCTAACTATGAGGTTAATGCCGATCTGAGCAGCGACGACTTTATGAATGGGCAGACGGTCAAGGCTTCCGTAGCTCAAGATCAACTGCGAATTCCAAAGTCCAGCGTTAGAAACGGCCAGGTCTACATTGTTAAAAATGGCAAGGCCAAGGCAGTTGCCGTTAAAGGTAAGCGGGTCAACGAATATTTTGAAGTCAAAAGCGGCGTTAAGGCTGGTCAGCAGATCGTCACCAACCCAGATCGCAAGCTGCATAACGGGACCAAGGTGAGCGCTGATGGCAATGATTAGATTGGAACACATCAATAAATACTATGGCCAGGGCGCAACCAGATTTCACGTCCTGCATGATATTAATCTAAAAGTTGCTGCAGGCGAGCTTTTGGCCATCATTGGCGAATCAGGTTCTGGCAAGTCGACTTTGATCAATATCATTGGTTTTTTGGATGATGATTTTGAAGGAAACTATTTTTATAATGATGAACCAATTCATGACTATACGCGGGCTGACTTTGCCAAACTGCGCAATCGACACGTAGGATTCGTCTTTCAAAACTTCAAACTGATTCGTGATATCAGCATTGCTGAAAACGTGATCTTGCCACTGCTCTATGCGGGCGTGAGTCGTAAGCAGGCCAAAAAGACGGCGGCCCGGGTTTTAAGTCGGGTTGGTCTGGCTGGCTATGATGATAAGCTGCCAACCGAGCTTTCCGGCGGTCAGCAGCAGCGGGTCTCAATTGCTCGTGCGATTATTGCCAACCCGGACTTTTTAATTGCCGATGAGCCAACCGGGGCCTTGGATACCAAGACCAGTCAAGAAATTATGGATCTGTTTAAGCAACTCAATCAAACTCAGCATACGACCATCATCATGGTGACGCATGATCCACGAGTTGCTGAGCAGTGTGAGCGCATCGTCAAGATCATTGATGGCAAGATTGTCGATGATCGAAAGGTGGGAGTAGATTGAAAAATACCGAGCTTTTGCGCAGTGCCTTACAATCGCTGCGAGCCAATCCTAAGCGCAGTTTTTTAACGACGATTGGGATTACGATCGGGATTGCCGCCGTAATTACGATTCTGGCATTGGGAAACGGGGTTAAAAAAAGAATCAGTGATGAGTTCAATACAACCAAAAACGGTGAGCAGTCGACTTACCTTTACTTTACGCCCAGTGATGCCCAATCTACGACGACAGGCTTTAATGAAGCGGATCTGAACCTGATTCAAGAACGTTTTGGCGCTAAGGTAAAAAAAGTGGCAATCTCTCATGAAACCAATAACGTTTCCGTTTCGCCAATCGTCGGTAATCAGCGACTAGATAGTACAAAAATTTCTTTAATCAAGCAGCCAACCAAAAAAATCACAATTATGGCCGGTCGCAACTTGACGACCAGTGATTTATTGAATGCCGAGCCGGTAATTTTGATGAAAGAATCACTGGCCAAAAAGCAGTATCATACGGTTCAAAACGCAATTGGAACCTCAGTGACTATTGGTGAAATCAATTATCGCGTTGTGGGCGTCTATCAATCACAAAACAATCAATACGGTGACAATAAGTATGGTGCGGATCTAATTGGCAATGCCAGATTGTTTTATTCTGGTACTACGGCGACGACTGGCAATGGTATTAAGCTGACGTTTTATCAAGGCGTCAATGCTAGCCAAACTACGAAAAAAATCAAGAAGTACATGGAAAAGAAGGGAACCAGCGCACACGATGGTACCTACATGGCAGTCAATGCCGGCGCGGAACTGACCAAAGTCAACAATATGATCACCGGCTTGACAGCTTTTATCAGTGCTATTGCGGGGATCTCACTGTTTATCGCTGGGATTGGGGTCATGAACATGATGTACATCTCGGTTTCTGAGCGGACACAGGAAATCGGGATTCGGCTGGCAGTTGGGGCCGCGCCGCAAAACGTGATGGCCCAGTTCTTGTTAGAAGCCATTGTCTTAACGGTTGGCGGCGGTTTGCTGGGCTTTGTCATCGGCTGGCTGCTGGCGGGCATAATCAGTAATTTCATGCCTTACCACATTCATGCCGTCATAACCTTGAATTCGTTCCTGCTGGCATTTGGGGTCTCAGCTTCAGTCGGAATCATCTTTGGGATCTTGCCGGCTAAACAGGCTGCCAACAAAAACCTGATCGAAATTCTGCGTTAGTCAATCTTCATTGAAAAGCGGCAGTTTAAAGAAACCATTAAAGGCACGTTGTCAAGCTTGAACTTGAACAGCGTGCCTTTTTGAGTTGTGCTGATGGAATTAATTTTCTTGACGATGGTAATTACCAAGCAGACGCAGTGAGGTCGTGTAGTTTTTCAGTTCAGCTAAAGCTTCGGCAATCCGTGGGTCAGCCAGATTGCCATCTAGGTCAACATAGAAATAATATTCCCAGGGGTTGCCCAGCAAAGGCCGCGATTCGATCCGCACCATGTTGATAGCATGTTCCTTAATGACGCGCATAACTTCATAGAGCGTGCCAACCTCATTTTTCAAGGTAAAAATCAATGAAATCCGATCAGCATCCGGCAAGACTTCTGGTGCGCGGCCAAAAATGATAAAACGCGTGTGATTAGACTTATCGTTTTCGATGCTGGGTGCCAAAACGTCTAGATCATATAATTTGGCTGCTTCAGTCGAGGCAATCGCGCCAATTGCCGGATCCTGCCTTTCAGTGGCCATTTTAGCTGCCAGTGCCGTATTGAGGCATTCTTTTCCTTGGATCTGGTGCGCGGCTAAAAACTGGCTGGTCTGCAAAAGGCCCTGGGGATGCGAATAGGCTTCTTTGATGTCTGCAAGCTTGGCTCCTTTGATGCCCAGCAGGTTTTGGGCAATATAGATGGATTGCTCGCCAACAATGAAGAAATGATACTTGTTGATCAGATCATAGTTATCGTTGATGGCTCCGGTTGAAGAGTTTTCCATCGGAACGACGCCATAGTCGATCTCGCCTTTTTTGAGCGCGACAAAGACATCTTCAAACTTGGGGTAGTTATGGCTGTCGACCTTTCCAAACCATTGATGCATTGCCTGAGAAGAAAATGATCCCGGTACGCCTTGATAGCCAACGGTAACGCCGGTTCGCTGTGGTTGTGCAATCATATTGATTCCTCCATCATCGAAAATTTCTTATAATCTTAGCTGATTGAATTAATCATGACAACCGTTTATCGATAACATGCTAAAATAGACGAGTCATCAAAAGGAGAAGGATTTATGCAAATCATTATTGCCCCCGCACGGAATATGAAGTCGGATCCAGATTCACTGCCAATTCAGGGACTGCCACAATTTTTGCCGCAGACCAAACAGATTTTAGCCCACATGCGCAGCCTCAGCTACGATCAGCTTCACCATCTTTGGTGGGATTGCAGTGAAAAAATTGCGCTGCCCAATTATTGCTGGGTGCAGGCGATGGATCTTTATCATCAGCTAACACCGGCTCTGCTGGCATTTACTGGGCTGCAGTATCAACGGATGGCACCAGGTGTTTTTGATGAGCAGTCATTGGAATACGTTCAGGATCATTTGCGAATCTTGTCTGGTTTCTATGGTCTGTTAAAGCCATTCGATGGGATTGTACCTTATCGGTTGGGAATGGGGGATCGTGCTCAAGTTGAAGGTACTAAGAATCTGTATGAATTTTGGGGCAGTTGCTTGGCTGATGAGCTCTACAGTCAAGATAAGCTGGTTTTAAATCTGGCATCTCAAGAATATGCCAAGGTAATTGTTCCTTACGTCAAAGGTAATCGCCAATTTGTCAGCTGTACGTTCGTTAAGGCTGAGAATGGCCGTTTCAAAACGCAGGCTACCCGGGCCAAAATTGCTCGTGGCAACATGGTGCGTTATTTGGCTGAGCACCAGGCTAATGATCTGGCAGTCGTCAAAGATTTTAGTCTGGGGTACCATTTTGATGAACAGGCCTCGACTCCTGACAAGCTGATATTTGTAGAAGACTAGAGAGTGAGAAAGAGAATTGAGAATGGAAGAATCGAGTGACAGTCGGGCACTAGCAATTGCCACGGCTGTTATGGGTGTAATTGCTGGAGCCAGTTCCAGCTTGTTGAGCATTGTCTTGGATGCAACGGAAAAAATCTTTTTTAACTTTACTGAAACCAACGCGATTCCGGTTGCTTTTTCTGCCACGCCGCTGAATCGACTGCTGGCACCACTGATTGGGGCTTTGATCGTTTCCGTTGTCTGGTACTTTATGCAGCTGCATTATCGACCGGTTAAGTTAGGCAAGGCCGTTGACGGTGAAAAGCTGCCAATGAGGGCCACGATTATGCACGTTACGGCACAGGTATTTTATGTCGGTACCGGGGGCTCGATTGGCCGTGAATTGGCCCCACGGGAAGCCGGTGCTATGTGGGCTCAGTCATGGATTGAGCTGGGTGATCGAATCGGTTGGCTTAAATTGGCCCCAGAAGATCGACGGCTCTTGGTCGCGGCTGCAGCCGGCGCTGGGTTTGCGGGCGTTTATATTGCACCAATTACGGGCGCGATGTTTTGCCTGGAGATTCTGTATAAAAGAATTGATAAAAAAGCCGCAATTGTCAGTCTGAGCATGGCGGCAATTGCAACGATGGTTGGCGCAGTCGTTAAGGGCTGGCAGCCATATTATCTGGTAGCTTCAAAGCAGTTTTCGATTCGTTTGATCCTATTTGTCATTGTCGTAGCGCCAATCATGGGTTATCTGGGCACTTGGTATAAGCGGTTTATCAGTCGGGCCAGTGCACTGCGCATCAAGGATCGGCGTATTTTTATCACAATGCCGCTGGCAGGTGCCTTAACTGGGGCCGTCGCCTGCTTCTTTCCAGAAATCATGGGTAATGGTCGCGGTGTGGCACAAATGGCAATCAATGTAAATAGTGTTTCAGCTTCGGCGATCGGTCTGTTGGCATTCGGCTTTTTTGCTAAGGGACTGGTGACTTTGGCAACGATTAGCGGCGGTGGCTATGGTGGTACTCTGACGCCATCAATTGCGATGGGATCGACTTTAGGCGTCTTGTTGGGGATGCTTTTTATCCAGGTGCTGCCAGGTGAGCCATTGATGCAGTTTGCGGTTTTGGGGGCAGCGTTTTTCCTGGCAGCTACGCAACAAGCCCCGCTGATGGCGATGTTTATGCTGTTTGAGGTTTGCCACTTGAACTTTTCGGCCCTATTGCCACTAGGACTGGGTGTTGCCTTAAGCATGGCCGTCTCCAAGTGGATGCAGGCATAGGAGGAATTCATGAAAATACATGCAATTGACGCGCCAATGGGACCATTGATTATGCTGATCGCGGCAGTCTTTTTGATTGTCTCGGCAATCACTGATCATCAATGGCTGTATTGGCTGGCGGCCTTACTGGTCTTGATCTGTTTGGGAATGTATTTGAATGCTTCACTAAATGGCAAGTATCAGATTATTGATGAGACGATTCGGAATCTACACCTCAAGCCGACTGCGCAAGTATTGGATCTGGGCTGTGGGCAAGGAGCAGCCTTGATTAGAATTGCGCAGCACTTAGAAGTACCGGGACGCGTGATTGGCATTGATCTATGGAAAAAATCCGATCAGTCCAATAATTCGCTCAAGCGGGCCCAAGCCAACCTGCAAGCGGCTGAGCTGGCTAACTTAGCCGAGGTGCAGACAGCCGATATGATCAATTTGCCATTTGATGATCATCAGTTTGACTGTGTATTTGCCAGTCTGTCGATCCATAACGTCAAGCCGGCAATTAATCGAGCGCGGGCCATTCAAGAGGCTGCCCGCGTTTTAAAGGCCGATGGAACGCTTGCTATTATCGACATTGAACATGTTGATGAGTATCAAAAGGTCTTGGAAAACCTGGGCTTTCATAACGTTATGGTAAAAAAATGCGGTGTTAGGGGCTGGTGGGGTGGCCCGTGGCTGAGTACCAAAGTCTTATTAGCCAAACGTTTTTAGTTATGACTGTCTGGAAGTCTCGCAGTCATCAATCGGATAATTTTTATGGTTCTTTGTCAAATCGTATTGGTGAAGATCTATTCCCTACTTCAAAAATGAAGTGGGGATTTTTTATTTAGACAAGCGTTTTATTTTTTTATAATGGTTGTGCTTTACTTAAGAAACGCTTATCCTTGTCCAGTACACCTAGGATTAGGGAGGAAAAGATTTGAGAAAAAGAACCAAGGGCATTTTGCTGGCCACAACTGGCGCATCCTTTTGGGGTACGTCGGGCGTCGCCGTGCAGTATCTGTTTGGCCACACTACGGTCGATGAGTTCTGGCTGGTTGGCTTGCGACTGCTGGGAGCGGGGAGTCTACTGCTTTTGCTGGCTAAGCTGACCGGACGCTCAACGACCAAGGCCATGTTTAGCGATCGCAGGGCGGTGATTCAGCTGATTTTATTTGCTTTTTTTGGCATGGGAATGTCGCAATTGACCTACTTTGCGGCCGTCAAATATAGCAATGCCCCAACGGCAACCGTAATTCAATATTTGGCACCAGTCTTTATCATCAGCTATACGGCTATCGTTCAAAAAATGCTGCCTCGGCGGATTGACATGATTTCAATTATCGTTGCGTTAATCGGCACGTTTTTATTGGTAACCAACGGCCAGCTTAATCATTTAGCCCTGTCACCGCAAGCATGCTTTTGGGCGCTTTTGGCAGCCTTGGCTAATGCAATCAGTACCATGGCACCTGGTAAGCTGTTTGCTCGCTATGGCACCTTGAACGTTACGGCCTGGTCAATGCTGATCTGTGGGATTTTCTTTATTCCATTGTATTTTGTAATGCCAATGCCGATTCTAAAACCAATTGATGTGGCTCTGATCGGCTGGATCATCGTTGGTGGCACGCTTTTGGCCTATACCCTGTATCTAGCCAGCGTGCAGTACGTTGATCCAAGTACGACCGGAATGCTGGGCGCCTTTGAACCGTTGGTAGCAACGATTCTGGCTGTGGCACTCCTACACACGTATTTTGGGCCAGTCAACGTTTTGGCAAGTCTGTTGATCATCTTGGCAACCTTTATGCAGATGATTCCCGTCGAGATTTTCTCGCGCCAGCAGTCGGCTCACTAAAAAAGCTCATGGAAATCCATGAGCTTTTTATATTGAAGATTTATTGTGCATCCTTATTTAAACCGTGCCGACATAAGTAGACAACGGCTGCTAAAATCAAAACGCCGGCCCCAACGATTACCGAGATGCGCGTATCAGGGTTGATAAACATGAAGACAACGATCATGATCAGCATTGCAAACGCAAAGTAGTTTGAAAATGGATAAAGCGGCAGTTTAAACGGATGATCCTGCATCAGTTCAGGATTATGCTGCCGGAATCGCAGTTCAGCCAACAAGATCACAAACCAAGGAATCATCCCTGGCAAAACGGATGAACTGAAGACAACGACAAAGAGATCGGCAGTTGACTTGCTGAAGTATTCGGCGAAGATGTCTAAGACAAAGCCAATCAGAATCCCGCCAGAAATTCCCAGAATTGCCGCATCGGGAACCACGTGCTTGGAAAGTCTGCCAAACAGGCGTGGAGCATTGCCTTCATGCGCCAAGCGGAAAAGCATTCGGCTAGAACTGTAGATCCCTGAGTTGGCACCGGATAAAGCGGCCGTCAAAACCACAAAGTTGATAATCGAAGCCGCTGCGGTAATGCCGACTTTGGCAAACGTCTCAACAAATGGCGAGCCGACGCTATCCAATTGATTCCACGGGTAGATCGTAACAATGACGAAAATCGCACCGACATAAAAGATCAGAATTCTAAACAAAACGGATTTAACCGATTTGACCACGGCTTTTTGCGGATTGGCAACCTCACCGGCCGAGATTCCCAATAGCTCGATTCCTTCATATGACCCAACGATGATCGACATTGAGAACATAAAGCCCTTAAAGCCGCCGGTGAAAAAGCCGCCATGAGCCCAAAGATTGCTAAAGCCAATGGGATGACCGCCATTGCCAAATCCCAGCAGAATCACCAAAAAGCCTAGAATAATCATTAAAACAATCGTTACGACCTTGATCATGGCAAACCAGAACTCCAAGGTACCATAAGCTTTGGCACTGGCCAGGTTGGCGATGGCTAAAAAGAAGATGATGATCAGACCGGCAGCCCAGGTTTGAGTATGCGGCCACCAGTACTTGAGATATTCAGTTGAAGCAATAACTTCTGACATCCCGACCACGATATATTCAAAAACGTTGGCCCATTCTGCCATGTAGCCGGCCATTGGGTGCACGTAATGGGTGGCATAGTCAGCAAACGACCCCGTGCTGGGATTGACGTAAATCATCTCGCCCAAGGCCCGCATTACGATATACAGAATCAAGCCGACAAAGGCATAGGCCAAGAGCACAGAAGGCCCGGTCCATTTGATAGTTGATTTTGATCCCATAAACAGTCCAACGCCAATCGCGCCGCCTAAAGAGATCATTTCCATTTGTCCCGCCGTCATCGTGCGTTTTAATTTTGGCGCGACGTGGTTTTTCTCACTCATGCTGTGTCCTCCAAAAATAAAAAGCGATTCAAGAATAATGAACCGCTTATCACTATTATTAGGTTTGATAAAGACGTTTCTTTAGTCAGTCATAATCAGACAATCGGATCGATATTTAATTATTTATTGAACGGACCATATCAAACCCCTAAAAATAAACTAGTTTTCATTATACCGATTCTGGCCAGGATTTCCATGCAAAATTAGAAAGTCCTCAGAGTTGACGACTTAAAAGACAGTCTGTTTCAAAATTAGCAATAAACAGCTTATAATGGTCAACAAAAGCAATGAAATGGGGAAACAAAATGGTAGACTCAACGCATTTTTTTGAAAAGTTTCAACCAGTCCACTACGACATCTACCTGGATATCGACCGCGCCGCCAAGCATTTTAAAGGCATTACGACGATCAAAGGCAATGCTGTGGACACTAAGATTGCACTGCATCAAAAGTTTCTAAACGTTGCCAGCGTTCAGGCTGATGGACAGGACGTACCATTCAGCTTCAGCGACCATCAAGAAGCAATTCAGCTTGAACTGCCGCATTCTGGCGACGTGGAGCTAAAAGTAGTTTATGATGCCAAGCTGACTGATACAATGATGGGGATCTATCCGTCATACTACACGGTTGCCGGTCAAAAAAAGCAGCTGATTGGTACGCAGTTTGAAACCACGGCGGCGCGGCAGGCTTTTCCTGGGATTGATGAGCCAGAAGCCAAGGCGACGTTTTCGTTAGCCATCAAGTATGACGAACAGCCAGGCGAAACCATCATTGCCAACATGCCGGAAGATCATGTTGAAAATGGCGTGCACTACTTTCAAGAGACCGTCAAGATGTCCACTTACCTGGTGGCATTTGCATTTGGCGAGCTGCAGAGTAAGTTTGCCAAAACCAAGAGCGGCGTTGAGATCGGTGTCTTTTCTACTAAGGCCCATCAGCCAAAAGAACTTGATTTCTCATTGGATATTGCCAAACGTGCGATTGAGTTTTATGAAGACTTTTACCAGACGCCATATCCACTGCCGCAGTCATATCAATTAGCCTTGCCGGACTTTTCAGCCGGCGCGATGGAGAATTGGGGCCTGGTTACCTATCGTGAGGCTTACATGCTTTTGGATCCGGACAATACGACGCTCAATCAAAAACGGCTGATTGCCACGGTCATCACGCATGAGCTGGCACATCAATGGTTTGGTGATCTGGTTACGATGAAGTGGTGGGATGATCTTTGGTTGAACGAGTCATTTGCCAACATGATGGAATACGTGGCTGTCGATGCTCTGGAGCCGGAATGGAACGTCTGGGAGATGTTTCAGACTTCTGAGGTTCCAATGGCGTTGCAGCGGGATGCTACGGATGGCGTGCAGTCGGTTCACGTTGCCGTTGATGACCCCGCGGAGATCGACACGCTGTTTGATGGAGCGATCGTTTATGCCAAAGGTGCGCGGATGCTGGTGATGGTGCGGGCACTGCTGGGTGATGATGCGATGCGCAGGGGCTTGAAGAACTACTTTGCTGCCCATCAATATGGCAATGCTACGGGAGCCGATCTTTGGCAGGCACTGGGCGAGGCTTCAGGAATGAATGTTGGCCAGATCATGGAGTCGTGGCTGGAGCATCCGGGCTATCCGGTAGTCGAGGTCAAGGTTGAGGATGGCAAGCTTATGCTCAGTCAGCAGCAGTTCTTTATTGGTGATGGCGAGGAAAAGGGCCGTCTTTGGCAGATTCCATTAAATGCCAATTATAATCAGGCACCAGCGATCTTTAGCGAACAAAGCCTGGTTTTAGGCGACTATGCCCAACTGCGAAAACAAAATGGTCGGCCGTTCCGCATTAATGTAGGCGATAATTCCCATGTCATCGTTAAATATGATGAGACGCTGCTAAATGATATTTTGGATCACCTTGATGAACTGGGAGCCATCGATCAGCTGCAGCTGCTGCAGGATCTGCGTCTGTTGGCAGAAGGACGGCAGATTTCCTATGCTCAGATCGTCCCGCTGCTGAGTCGCTTTAAAGACAGTCGTTCTGGAATCGTTAATGAAATGCTGTACCATGTGGCTAACAGTCTCAAAAACTTTGTCCAGCCGGCTGCCAAGACTGAGCGTCAACTGCAGCAGCTGTTTGATCAACTTAGCGTCAAGCAGGTGCAGCGGCTTGGCTGGCTTTCACAAAAAGGTGAGTCCAATGATGATCAATTAACGCGGCCAATCGTATTGAGCGCGGCCTTGTATGCGCAAAACTCTGACGCAATCAAGCAGGCGCAGGCATTGTTTGATCAGTATCAGGACCATCTGGCGGATCTGCCGGCTGATGTACGGGGACTGGTGCTGGCCAACGAGGTTAAAAACTATGGCAGCCAGGAACTGTTTGATACGCTGCTGGCGGACTATCAAAAGACTGCCGATGCCGGTTTTAAGCAGGATATCTGTGCAGCATTGACCAAGACGCAGGATGATCAATTGATTGCCCAGCTGATTGATCGGTTTAAAGATGCCGATACCATCAAGCCACAGGATCTGCGGGCTTGGTTTAGAGGCGTTTTGGCTAATGATCATGGTCAACAGGCAGCCTGGGACTGGATCCAGCAAGAATGGTCATGGCTGGAAAAGGCCGTTGGCGGCGACATGGAATTTCCAACCTATATTACCGTAATCTCCCGTATCTTTAAGACTGCGCAGCGATTGGCCGAATTCAAGCGTTTCTTTACGCCTAAGGAAAATGACCCAATGCTGAAACGCGAAATTCAAATGGATGAAAAGGTGATTGCCAGTCGCGTAGAATTGATTGAAAGCGAGCAGGACGCGGTTAATGCTGCGATTGCTAAGACGGTTGCCGAATAACGAAACAGAAACTAAAAAACTGGTAGTGACGGATGTCATTACCAGTTTTTCAGTAAAAATGAAGTATTTTTGGTTAGCAGTCGGAAAGAACGTTTACAATATCAAAATCATCGAACAGCCAAAGCTTATGATAGAATCATGACGGCTTTAACGGGACTGGATTGGCTTAAAAATGGCAGCTTTTGGCGGCTGGCTGATAATCCTGAAAGTATGCAGGAACCCGACTTTTATGATTGCTTGACTGCATGCCTTGTGAAGAAAGTATGGCTTGAGGGCTTGGGCGGCTTGAAATTACCTACTATCGACAGATTTTTTACCAAAAGTAGGTACATGCATAGCCGATTTTGAAGTGCAAGACAAAATCCGGACAAACTTTTAAAATTAAGCTGCCAGTTGTTTA
>JAFEHB010000455.1_pt1 | contig 18976 bp, 17 predicted proteins | sample 9267121 | NCBI WGS metagenome assembly JAFEHB01 (sample SAMN17103336, study PRJNA684904) | human gut metagenome | isolation source: diarrhea sample from child under the age of five | host: Homo sapiens | place: South Africa: Mafikeng, Mafikeng Provincial Hospital | collected 2019-09 | reverse complement strand
CTAGTACTGTTCATCATCTACTCTGTCTCACTTCGTGAGTCAATCGTAGTGATTCCTAGTTTGGTGACTACGCTCCCTTACGCTCGCCTAGTACTGTTCATCATCTACTCTGTCTCACTTCGTGAGTCAATCGTAGTGATTCACAGCAAAAAGGCATTGGACGGATTTGTCCAATGCCTGTGAGATAGCTAAATAAGCGTTAGGCTTCTTGTGTTTTTGTCGAAAAAAATGCATACTCCTACTAGAAATGAAGGCGTTTTTTCGGTACAATAAACACGTTGATGCCTACGGGTATCAACTATGGCAACTTGATTGGTCATCCGTGTAAAGATTGTGACTGATCAGGGCTTCGTATTGGTGCTACCAACACCGATACGAAGTGCCTATTTTTTTGATTTCTATTCGCCTTCTAGTTTATAGAAAGCGGTTTACTTTTGCAAGGGGAACTAAATTATAAATGAATGAATACGCATGAATATCATAATTTTGTATATTAAATCAATAAAATAATCGATAAGATTTATACTTTTTCTTCTTTTGTCATTTTTATGATATAGACGTGCCTCAGGGAGATGAAACTAAGACTCAAGTTGTCTTCTTCAATTTTTGAAAAAACATATTTGAATAGTTTATGTTATGTAAACTAAAAAAAGGAATTACAATCATTTAGCACACATTAGATATGCATGTCTAAACTGTCGTAAAGTCCCTTTTTTAGTTGTGAATTTAGTTAGAAACTAAACTCGATATTGTTACTGACACTATTTTTATGATAGAGTCTGAAATACTTCCCCAAGTAGTCATTCTAGAATCTCTTCAAACATTCATGCACGTTACCTAACACATTATGCTATAAAATGCATTTATGCAAGTGATTCATATAGAAAACAATACGAATTTATCGTGACTTAGGTATTAAAAATCTATAGATTCAGTTCAAATCCTTAGCAATTCTTTATAATTTATGACTGTTTTTTCTGAGGTATCAGTCACTGCTGCAGTCGATATTGGGGATGTTCTTCATTTCCTCTTTTTTTAACACATACGTTCTCACCTCTATCGATTTTGAGGAGGTCTTAGACTACCTTTTGTCAACTTAATTCATTGGTTATAAATAATTTAATGTTTAACAGGTCGTTCTAATAAAACGTTTTATTTTAATTGTATACATCATTTTTATTATTGAAAAACGTATTAATTTTGCTTCAAACACTATTTTCATGACACTTAGTATTTACCTAAAGAAGCAATATCCGTTTTTATCTCACTGTGTAAATTGATTCATCCTCATGATATTGAAATCTCTTTCATTAATTTAAATTTAGCGTTATACTATAAAAAAAGGAGATTAAACTATGACGAAAATATGTTTTATGCTAACTTCCAATTCTGGTATAGGAACGACTACAATATTTGCTACCCACGCTAAACGTAATATAGATGATTTATTAGCTTATTTTTCTAATTATTATAATGTAACAGCAAATTACCCAGAAGATAAAGATACTGTCGATATACTTGTTATCCCAGATTCCTTTGGCGCATTCATTAATGAACGTAATCTACCTGTTATTAAGGTACCTACAATTTTATTTTTAGAGAGAAACTTTGAGAAAATCAAGGTTTATATTGATAATTATTTTTTGGAAATTTCAAAAAACAAAATTCAGATAGACAAAATATAATTCATTATTTAACAGTAACTCTATTTCATGTCTCAGCATTTTCCATTGTTCACTCAGTTTCTTCATGCGCATGAAAGGTATTTCAAGTACCTGATGGATTAAGAATACCGAGAAAATGGATGGTTAAATTTCGGAACAATGGTGGTACTTAGACCTTTTTTAAGAAAGAAAAGCGATCTTTTTTGCCCTCCACGACTTAGGAGGGCAAAAAATAAGACGTGCAAGGCACGTCTGTAGCGTCAATGTTTGATATCTTACCGAAATCTTGCTATAATTACTATGTAAAGAGGAGTTGCGTCAACAACTCCCCTACAGCACCGTTTAAAACGGTGGCCAGTTTTAATTAATTGTTAAAAAATAATCGTCGCCTGGCCAAAGAGGACGGTTATTTTTTTGCACTCTTTTTTCGTTTCTTCTTGCTTTTACGCTTAGAAGAACGAGTGTTTATAATCGTATCTGCTAGTTTCACACATGCTTCGATTAAACCAATAAAGGCTAATAAAACAGGCGCTATTGCTAACAAAATGCCGATTATATCTACACCTTGCAAAAGACTGCTCCTTTCTTCAGATTTCGATAGTACATTCATAATGCACCACCTCACTTTCAAAAAAAGCGCCACCGTCACAAACTTTACTGTCCTACTATTATACCAAAAATCCACGCTAAAAACCGATATTTATCAAGGTTTTTAGCGTTTTTCATGCGATAAAAAGGGCTAAAATAAATGAAGATTTTTCTCGTTTCATCGTTTAAAGGAACCATTCACTCGTTTTATCTACTTTGAAAGATTTTTCTTACCTCAAGAACACATGCCGACACCATTTTTCTCTGACCTTACCGCCAGAAATCCCCATTCCTCACCCTTCCTCCTCCCAAGACAGCTCATCCAAGATCCTAATCAACTTTTGGACCTCTTGATTCAACAACGCACTCTTTAGATAGGCATATTGAATATAAAAAATTTCCTTATCTTCAGGGACTAGCGGTATTTTCATTAAGCCTTCCATTTCTTGAAACACGGGAAATTCCGTCATCAAGGTAATGCCGATATTGGAACTGACCAGCTGACCAATCGTCTGGACGTCTGAAAAATAAAAGGGGACTTCTGGCTTCTTCTTTGATTTCTCACTTAAATTCTGAAAGGCGCGCATATGGGTATAGCCTTTCTCCAGTAAGATAAAGGGATATTCGGCAGCTTCTTCAAACGAGATTTCCTTTTTTCCTGCCAATGGGTTTTCTTTTGACACAAAGATAAAAAACTCTTGCTGATGCAGCAACTTCACCTGTAGATTCGGGTGGACGAGGGGATTGACGCTGCCCAGCAAGCTAAAATCGATTTTTCCTGATAATAGTTTTGAAAGCAATTCATTGGATCCCCCAGATACTAAGTGAAACTTCGAAATAAAGCGGATGATCTCTTTTTCATCTAAGAGTTTCGAAAAGACTTTGGAACGAATGATTGGCGGCAAACCGATGTGGGTCCGATTGTTTTTAGCATGGTCGATGGCTCGGTCCAAGGTCACAAATTCATCTAAGATATACTGTGCATGAGCCTTCAAAATTTCCCCCTCCGTGGTCAATGAAATGGAGCGATGAGAGGCTTCTCGAGCGATCAAATCACAGCCATAATGCTCTTCCAAGCGTTTGACAGCGTAGCTGACGGTTGGTTGACTGACCGCAAATTTATGCGCCACTTGCGTAAAAGAAAGCATATCTGCCAAAGCGTTAAAGTATTCTAAATCTCGTATATTCATCGTCTGATTCCTCCCTTAACCGGTTTAAACTAGCAGCGGTTTTGTTATAAATAATTTTTATTATACCACCGATAGTTGACTATAATTCTGTCCGAGGATTAAAGTAGCTAATGGAAATGAACGAGTACTCAAAATATATCCATTGGAGGAACATAATGAAAGCACATGACATTTTAAATAACCCATTTTTAAACAAAGGAACCGCGTTTACGCAAGAAGAACGAAAAGAACTAGGGTTGATCGGTTTATTGCCCCCTCACGTACAAACGATCGAAGAACAAGCAGAACAAGCCTATTTACAATATGTCACCAAAGAATCCGACATTGAAAAACGTCACTTTTTAATGGAGATCTTTAATACCAATCGGACATTGTTCTACTATTTGTTCAACCAACATATCGTTGAATTCAATCCGATCGTCTATGATCCAACGATTGCTGACACCATTGAAAATTACAGCCGCCTATTTGTGGATCCTCAATATGCAGCGTACTTAGATATCAATCATCCAGAGAATATCGAAGAAACGTTGAAAAATGCCGCTGGCGATCGGGACATTCGCTTGATCGTAGCCACTGACGCTGAAGGGATTCTTGGGATTGGTGACTGGGGTGTCCAAGGTGTCGATATTTCTGTCGGTAAATTGATGATTTATACAGCTGCTGCTGGGATCGACCCTGCTTCTGTTTTACCAATCGTGATCGATGCCGGTACCAACCGTAAAGAATTGTTAGAGGATCATTTGTATCTAGGCAATCGTCAAGAACGTGTCTACGGTGATGCCTACTACCAATTTATCGATCAATTTGTTCAAACGGCAGAATCATTGTTCCCTAAACTTTACTTGCATTGGGAAGACTTTGGCCGTTCAAATGCTGCAACGATTTTGGACAAATACAAACAAACAATTCCAACTTTTAACGATGACATCCAAGGAACGGGAATCGTTGTGCTGGGCGGTATCTTCGGTGCACTGGATATTACAGGTGAAAAATTAACGGATCAAGTCTACTTATGTTATGGCGGTGGTTCCGCTGGTGCCGGGATTGCCAGCCGTGTCCATGCGGAAATGGTCAGCGAAGGTCTTTCAGAAGAAGAAGCCTACAATCATTTCTTTATGGTTGACAAACAAGGGCTTTTGTTCGATGATATGTCCGATTTGACTCCTGCACAAAAACCATTTGCCAAAAAACGAGCTGACTTTGCCAATGCTGGCGATATGACGCAATTGATCAATGTCATTAAAGTCGCAAAACCAACGATTTTGGTCGGTACCTCAACCAATGCGGGTGCCTTTACCAAAGAAGTTGTGGAAGCGATGTGTGAAAACACTGCTCGTCCAGTGATTTTCCCTATCTCGAATCCAACCAAAAAATTAGAAGCAACGGCTGAACAAGTAATCGAATGGTCTGATGGAAAAGCCTTTGTAGCAACCGGTGTCCCTTCAGGAACGATCCAATACAAAGGGGTCGACTACCAAATCGGTCAAGCAAACAACGCCTTGATCTATCCTGGTCTAGGATTAGGTATGTTGGCTTCAGAAGCCTCTCTCTTGACCGACGAAATGATTGGTGCCGCTGCTCACTCATTAAGTGGTTTGGTTGATTTGAGCCAACCTGGTGCACCAGTTCTTCCACCATTTGAATACGTTGCGGACGTTTCTATCAAAGTGGCTGAAGCAGTTGCCAACAAAGCCAAAGAACAAGGGTTAGCCCAAGCGCAAGAAACCGATATGGCAAAAGCTGTCCAAAATCTTAAATGGTATCCAACATACTAGGAAGGTCTGAAAAATGAATAAATTAAAAACGATGACGATTTCGGGAATTAGTCTTCCCTTGTATCTCTTTTTCATGGTTGTCATATTCAGTGCGATTGCCTTAGACAAGTTGCCATTAAATATGGTCGGGATCACCATTTTACTGGTTGCCTTAGGACACCTGCTGTATTTCATTGGGGAAAAACTCCCGATCATGAATTCTTATCTTGGCGGTGGGTCAGTTTTTACCCTGCTTGGTGCCACCCTTTTGGCCTCCTTCCATCTCGTTCCCACGAAAGTCATTGACGCGGTCAGTGACTTCATGGGGGGCGGTTTTGGTTTTCTTGATTTCTATATTGCCGCTTTGATTTGCGGCTCGATTTTAGGTATGAACCGCAATTTGTTGGTGAAGGCTTCTACGAAATTCATTCCTGTTGCTTTGATCACCATGGTAGTAGGCTTTTTCTCCGTCGGCCTTGTCGGTATGCTGCTAGGCAATGGATTCGCTGATTCGGTGATGTATGTGTCTCTACCAATGATGTCTGGCGGGATGGGGGCGGGAATCACCCCACTTTCACAAATTTATGCTGATGGCTTGGCAAACGGCAATCAAGCCGCCATCTTTTCTCAATTAGCGCCAGCAGTTACTTTCGGGAATATTCTTGCCATTATTGGTGCTTTATTTATCGCAAAGGCCTTTGCTAAAACCAAATACAATGGCCATGGCACCCTGATCAATGCCACGAAAGAAGAATTAGAAAAACCAAAAATAACGCTTGATGCCCAACAAATCGGGGTCGGGATGCTGTTTTCCTTTTCACTGTTGGTCGTTGGTGCGATTTTAAGCGACTTTTTCCCTAAAATTCACGAGTATGCCTTTATGATCGTGATTGTCTTTATTCTGAAAGCCTTGAATATTGTCCCTAAGAAACTCGAAGATTCTGTGGTGATGTTCAACAATGTTGTAATGACGAATTTGACCCACGCGGTTTTGGCGGGGATTGGTTTGGCATTGATCGATCTGTCAACATTGGCCTCTGCCTTTACATGGCAATTTGTCGTGCTTTGCCTAACCAGTGTCGTATCTATGGGGGCTGCCAGCTGGTTCTTCGGGATGGTATTGGGGATGTATCCCGTTGAAACCGCAATTGGCGCCGGTATGATCAACAACTCGATGGGGGGAACAGGTAATATCGCTGTATTGTCTGCCTCTGATAGAATGGAAATGATTGCTTTTGCCCAAATGGCCAACCGTTTATGCGGTGCGATCGTGCTGATTCTAGGTGGAATCTTGATCCGTTTCTTCTATTCTTGATCTAAAACAAAAAACAGGTGCTGCTACGCATGATGCATAGCAGCACCTGTTTTTGCATTCCTCAAACGAATTCGTCCAATTGGTTGCACGAATCGAACAAAGATTCAGCCATTCACTCATAAAAGAGCCAAAAAGAGCAGTGCCACCGCACTGCTCTTGCTTTACTGATTCATTCAAGGGCTACAGCTTCTTAAACAAGGTTGGTGCTTGATCTGGAGACCAAGTGGTGTCCCCGTAATTTGAGTGGGTGTTGATCACGACATAATTGCTGCCTTTATGGCTCACGATTTCACCACTTGTATACACTTCTGGTGCAGAGAAAGTACCTAGTTTCCACACACGGTATTCTGACTCCCCGCCTCCAGGTGTTTCCGTTTCTTCTTTGGCATTGGTTTTCACGCTCAGCTGGTTACTGAAAGCGGATTGTTCGCCCGTTTTGCTGATTGCTTTGATTTGGTAATTGTAGGTTGTATCCGCTGCTAGATTCGTGTCTTCATAGGTTGTTCCTGTGGCCGTAGCAATTTTGACGCCATTGCGGTAAACATCATATCCAGCGATCCCATTTGTATGAGTCGATGCTTGCCACATTAAGGAAACGCTGCTGTCTGTCACGCTCATTTGATGCAGGTTGCCTGGTGTCGAAGGTGTTTCGACTTGATTGTCTGCTGAGGTAGTCACTTTCACTGCAGCACTTTTTTCTGAAACTAACGCAGTAAAGCCGACTGCTTCTACTTGATAGCTATAGGTTGTGTTGGCTTTTAATTGTGTGTCGGTAAAAGTTGGCTCAGTAGTCGTTGCCACTAAGGCACCATCGCGATACACGTTGTATTCTTTCGCATCGGTTTGACCGTTCCATGCTAAAGCTACCGTGCTGCTAGTCACTCGTTCTGAGCGGACATTTGCTGGTGCTGCTGGTTTTTCGGGAATGACCGTTGAGCCGGAAACGTTGACGTCGATCACGTTATAAAAGGCATTTGGCGTATCTGCAACATCCCAGACCGCTAAAATGACATGGTAACCGAGACGATTTTCTGGAATGGTAATGGTATGGCTTGGGCTATTGCTGGCAGCCGAACCATCGTGATTCACAGTAGCGATCAATTCCAAGCTATCTCTTGAAAGTGGCGCGTTTTGATCCCAACCTGGTTTCGTGATATAGTAATGCCATTTTGTGGTCTTGTGAGGCGCTGTATAATGCCAATTGACCCGCAATGGTCCTTGATTGATGTCTTGTTTGGTCCAACGATTGGTTCCTTGTTCATCAAGAACAAAGTCCCCGATTTGTCCGAGTCCACCATCTGCCGAAGCGATACGACCATCTACTGGTCCTGCTTCTGGAAAGCCTTTTTTCGTTTCCAATGATTGTGGGTTTGAAATGACATTGCCATATTTCTCAAACGCAGCGCTCCACCCTAACGTATTGCGATCCAAAGACCCTTGATAGCCCCGACTGACCGGTGATTCCACATAACCATGAGCAAATACTTGTTTCCCCGTGAAGAACAAGGTCCCTCCAAGTAAGATTGCCACCCCGACCGACCATTTTACCAATGCGTTTTTCATACTCTGCCTCCTAAAATTTTTTATCATCGAATAAACCAATCCTATCCGTTTATTCCTTGATTCCGATTCATTGAAAAGCAAACCCTACATTTATAAATAGTTTATTTATATATGTATGATAAACGACTTAATCATTATAAGATTATAATGACTAGTTTTCCGTCCTTTCAGTTAGAAATACAAAAAAACTTGAAACGATTCTCCTCCTAATCACTTAAGAGGATTCGTTCCAAGTTTCTTTCTTTATAGACGATCTTTTTTAGGAAAAAACAGCCGCTTATTTCCCATTTTCTTTCACATAGTCAGAGGATTGCGCGCCTGCTTGGCGACCAAAGACCATAATGTCGGCTACAGCATTGCCGCCGATTCGATTTTGTCCGTGGATACCGCCGGTCACTTCACCTGCTGCATACAAGCCAGTGATTGGTGTGCCATCTTCTTTCAACACTTGGGTCTTCGTATTGATCTTGACGCCGCCCATTGTATGGTGGATCCCAGGTGCAATTTGAATCGCATAGAATGGCCCTTCCGTCAAATCATAATCCATCGCCGTTTCACGACCAAAATCTTTGTCGGCTTTGTCTGCCACTGCTTGGTTCCATGTATCTAAGGTTTTCTTCAAGGTTGCTGGATCGACATCGATTTTTTCAGCTAACGCTTCGATGGTGTCAGCTTCTACCACTACACCTTGTTCTTTGTAGTAATCGACTTGTTTGGCTCTACTTGCTAACGCATTGTCAAAAATCAAGTAGGCATAGCTTTCTGGCAGATCTGTGATGGCAGCTGAAACATTGTCGCGGGTTTCTAATTCATTGTAGAAACGTTCTCCTTGTTGGTTCACCAAAATGGCGCCTTCTCCACGAACGGTTTCACTGATCAACATACCTGTATCTTGAACCACTGTTGGATGGACTTGGATTTGATCCATATCAACCGTTGCGCCGCCTAATTCTTCGATCATCTTGATACCATCGCCTGTACTTCCTTCAGAAGTCGTGCTGACATAGCCTTTCAGATCTGGACGATATTTTTCGATCAGTTCTTTGTTGGAGCCAAAACCACCAGTAGTAACAACCACTGCATCACCAGCGATTTCTTTTTCTTCGCCATTGATTTTCACGTTGACGCCAGTGACTTTGCCGTCTGTTTCATTGATTTTTGTCACATCAGCATTTACAAATAAAGGAATTTCTTGCTCATGAATGTTTCTCAACAGGCCATCCACCAAATACGTACCAACTGCTGAACCGTCGTGAGGACGATGGATCCGTTTTACACTGGCACCACCGCTATAGCTGATATTGTCTAAAGTGATCCCCATTGAATCCAACCAATCAATCGCTGAAGCAGAGTTGTCTACTAAATAATGTAGCAATTCTTGATCGTTGGTTCCTTTACCACCTTTAAGGGTATCTTCAAAAAATTGTTCATTCGAATCTTCAATGCCTTGGGCTTCTTGGAATTTGGTTTCTGATGCGTTCATTCCGCCAGAAGATTTCAAGGTATTTCCGCCTGCGATTGGCATTTTTTCTAAAATGACTGGATTCATTCCAGCATCTTTAGCCGACAAGGCTGCTGCCATCCCTGCACCGCCAGCACCAACGATGACGATATCATATTGATCTTTTAACTCTGCTGGATCGGTATATTCTTGTTGGGAAGCACCTGAAGTGACTTCACTTTCTGAAGAAGAGCTTGCCGCACTGCTGCTGGCTTTTGTTCCGCCATCGGCACCACATGCACTAAGCAACAATAATGAGGCTGCCCCAATCACCCATTTTGACCATCCACTTTTTTTCATTTGTTTCCCTCCGTTTTTCTTTTTGCCCTTTTCTCCTCACTGATCCCCGTCATATATGATGAGAAAAGAAGCATTTTTCTTGCGAACCCTGCTTAACTTGTTACTTTATTAACAATGGTAAACATCTTGCGATCGGACTATTTTTCTATTCGATAGCGATAAAAATATTGTTTAAGCAACATTTCAACAGAGTTCTATTTTATTTAACCATTGTAACAAAAAAAGAAACTAAGTGTCTCGTAATAATTTGTGTATATTTTAACTATCCATTCTCATCTTTTTCTAATTTTATCGGAAAAAGATACTATATTTTCCTCGCTAATTTCTGCTATTGAAAGCTATCACAAAAGACATGCCCATAGAAGGACCGTTAAGCTTGCGGTCAAAAAGATATTGCCGCGATTGTTCTTTCACTGTTCTTTTCCCTTTGTCCTGCGCCTTCTTTTGTATAATAAAAGAAAAAGCAGAAATGGAGTGGCAAATGGAAAAATTGACCCGGATGTTCGAGCGAGTGATCAGTATCTGTATTGATAGCATGTTAGCGATCTTAGTCGTTGTCGTCTTGATTTTTATGGGAAAAGCGATTTTTATGATCAGCACGACGCTCTTTCCTTTAAGTGAAGCGCCCCACCTGTCCTTTTTGATTGAAGAAATTGCCACGTTATTCATTTTGTTAGAAATCATTTTGATGTTGCTGCGGTATATGAAGGACGGACACCATATTCCCGTCCGTTACTTGATTTTGATCAGTATTACTGCGATTTTGCGCGAGCTATTGTTGACGCAAGGCATGGCGAACGATGCCCTATTTTTTGCTCTAGCGATTTTTGTCTTGGTACTGGTCTTGCTAGTCCTGCAAAAAATCAATGCCTTCCAGCATGCCCAAGAAAAAGACCACTGAAACTAGCCCGTCGGATCAGTCGGGCTCAGTGGTTTTTTCGGGATCAGTTAGAGGAATACCAATATAAAAGGTGGTTCCTTTAGGCGTACTTGTAACATCAATCAACCAGTCGTTTTTTTCCACGATTGAAGAGACAGTGAAGAGTCCTAGACCAGTACCGCCAGTGGCACTCTTGGTCGTGAAAAAGCGGGTAAAGATTTTTTCTTGGATTGCTTCTGGTATGCCGGGACCGTTGTCGACGATTTCGATCAAAGCAAACTCCTGTTGTGCGGAGAAAGCTTGCTTACGAAACGGAAAGGTGGCGCTCTCTGTCGAAGTGCGACTCAATCGAATGCTGCAATCGGCATTTGCTTGGTATACATTCATCAACAAATTGTAAATGATGACTTGCAGATCGATCTTCTCGTAGACGGCATATCCTACTTCTTGGATATCATACGTAAGGGAAAAGGCTTTTGACAACAGTGCGCGCATAGTATCGATGGCTTCTGTCAAGGTAGTAGCGATCGACTGCACAGTTTTATCGGCACTTTCGAGTTTCGAAAAACGCAGCACATTGCTGGATAACTCTTTGCCTTTTTCCGCCGCTTTGCAGACTTCTTGCAAGTCCTCCACTAAGACTTCATCGTGTTGGTTTTCCTCGATCAGCAATTGCAGATGACCAATCATAGGCGTCAAAAAGTTGTTTAGGTCATGGACGATTGAGGTCGTTAGCAAGCCAATGGTTTCCAGTTTTGATTCTTGCAAAATGTTTTTTTCGATTTCGTGCTTTTCTTTTAACAGCCGTTGTCGTTCTTTCAATGCTTGGTTTTCGACATAGGCTTGATTGCGTTTCATGTAGTTTTTGATCAGGACGGTCAATAAAATCATAATGACAAACAACAAACCCAGTAGGCCGATCAAAATCAAGTTGTCTTGTAAGAAGAGACCGCTTTGCTCCAAAAAATCGGCATTGCTAGCGACGATCAGCCGACTGTCGCCGATGGTGATCCATTGATAAGCAGCCAATTTCAGCACTTTTTGCAGTGTTTCTTCGTTCCACCAATAAGAATAATAGACGGAGGTGCCTGCTTCATTGTCGATTTGTTCTTGCTCCAAGCGCTCAAGATCGGTGAAATCCAGCTCTGGAAATTCTTTTTTGCGGCTCTCAACGATGGAAAAACCAATTTGTTCGTCCGATGGGTGCATAACGATCCGCATATCGGCGTTTTTGACCATCGTATAGCCGGAAACATTGCGATCGGTGGTAAATTCATGATGATACATGCGCTGCAGATTCAAAGGCATCACAAGAACCGCTTCTTTGTCGTCAAGGGTTAGGGACTGATACACATTTAAATAGGCCTCTTTACCATCGAAATAGACTTGCCCATTTTGTACCTGCCGACCCGCCAATACTTTGTCTAAGGATGGATCTTTAAATAACAGTTCCTGCATCGTTGGATCTTGTGGTTTATTTATAGACGTTGCGGTATTTTGGGCGATGACCTGACCCGTTTGGTCGATCAAAAACAATCCGACCATGGCATTGTTCGCAGAATTGATCACTGGTAACGTTAAGGGGCGCTGCAAATCAGCCAAGGCGGCGCCTTCGAGGTGGTCATCGGCATAATTGGTAAGAGCCATGTGGTACGATTCGATACTGCGGCTGATCAGCTTGATCGCCGCTTGATTGACCGTTTCCAACTGCCGCAACCCGACGGTTTCAGCTTGTCTTTGTGCGCTTTCATAACTTGTAAAGGTAAAAATAAGTCCAATCAGTGTAATGAATAAGGTAGCGACCACACTTAAATACAGCCAAAACTTTGATGGCGGTTTCATTGTAAACCCCTTTCATATTTACTATAATACTATTGGTACAGGAGGCGGATATTTTGCGAGATGAAAAAATTTTAATCGTTGATGATGACCCTGCCATTCGGCGGCTGATTTGGAAATCTTTACAGTCGACGGGTATTCTGATCTACCAGACCGATTCCGTTGAAAAAACGATTGCGATCAATTCTCGTGTCAGCTTTGATCTTTTTTTACTGGATATCAGTTTAGAGCATGAAAATGACGGCTATCATTTGGCACAACTGATTCGGGAAGAAAACCCCACGGTGCCGATCGTTTTTTTGAGCGGAAAAAGTGACGAAAAAGACATGATCAACGGCTATGAGATTGGCGCCGATCACTACATTACGAAGCCTTTTTCACCGGCACTCTTAAAAGCACAAATCGTTTCGATTCTTGATCGCCGCAACGTGCTGCGAGAAAAAGGGATCGCCAAACCGGAAGGCGATCTGTGCAGCGGCATGTTTCGTTTTGACCAAAAACGCTATCAGTTTTTCAAAAATGATCAGCCCATCAAGTTGTCTTCAAAAGAAATCATGCTGATGCGCTTTTTCATGGAAAATCCAGATCAAGTGTTCTCGAAAGAACAGATTTACAGCAATGTTTGGCAAGATGGCCAATTCGATGCCAATACCGTGATGGTTTTTATCAATCATCTGCGAAACAAAATTGAAGATGAGCCGAAGCACGCCCGCTTTTTAAAAACCATTTGGGGGATCGGCTATACCTTTTTACCAGAAGGAGACGCCTTCTAGCTGCAAGAAATAAAGCGCCAATGCTAAAAGATCCGCCGAGCCGCCGGGACTCAAATGGCGTGCAATCAATACTTGATCATAGATCGTTAATTCACGAAGCAAGTCTGTATCTGACAGATTGGCTTGGTGAATTTTTTGCATCTCCTGCTGCACGGTCTTCATCGCCTCGTAACCTCCTCGATGGACGAGGTTGCTGTCTTCGGTTTCACTCATTAGATAGACCAATCCGCGCAACAAGGAAACGGAGGTTTTTTGCGATTGCTGCCGCAAGTACTCCAGCAGTTTTTTAACCGTTGGATAACCAGCTGCGGCTTCTCCACGAATCCCCATCGTGCCGTAGGTCAAATAATTTTTTTCTCCATAAGACAATTGGTCTTTGTGGGTGATTTGCTGCAGGTCTTGCTTGACCAAATGCTGGCAGATATCAGCGGCAAGCTGCAGGATTTGATTGGTATCTTCAGCCGTCAGCTCCGCCTTGCCATTTTGTTGATAATAGACTCCTGTCGCCCCCAACAAAATCGCAAAGGAAAAATTCGCCCCTTTGTGGGTATTGATGCCTTTGGTTGCCCGAAGCATCGCTTCTTCTGCTTCTTGACCAATGCCTCGTAACTGGTCAAACAGCTGGATCAGCGAGCCTGTATGGGCAAAACCCGCTTGGCTATAGCGCTGAAAAAACGGCGCCAAACAAGTGCTACTGTTGATAAAGGTAAACACATTCATGTCCTGATGCGCACCAGAGGAGCAAGGATCTACTAAACCAGGCTTGGGTGCTAACGCTACCTCATAATGCAGCGCATTGACTGCATAGCTGCTGGCGGTAAAAAGACGGGAATCAGTCAATTTTTCTTCGCTCCATTTCAGCAAGAATAAATTGCAGGGAGTGATCCAAATGTTCATGGGTCAACAACGTGATCTGTTCCGTGTCATTGGTTCTCATGCCGCGATAAATCAGCCAATGTTCCGCCAATGCTGCATCCCTTCTCCTAGAAGAGCGAATCGCAATGTCACGAAAATACACGAGGTACGCTTGCAGATCTAGCACGATACTTTTTAACCGCAGCATTTGACTTTTTTCGTAAATAAACGCATTGAAGTCCGAAAAGTTTTTCAAGACCCCATCCACATCATCCTCACGATTCAGCTGTTCGCCATGTTCTAACAAGCAGCGCATCTCCTGGAAATCTTCCTCAGTCATCAAGTCCATCGCTTTGATAGTCGCCAACGTATCCAATGATTTACGGATATCGTAAATCTCATAAGCATCTTTGATACTGATCCCTTTTACGACGATGCCGATTTTTGGCACATGCTCCACCAGTTTTTCAGCCACGAGCTGAGTCATGGCGTAACGAATCGGGGTTCGGCTGATATTTAGCGTATCGGAAAATTCTTTCTCATTGATGCGAGAGCCTGCGGGAATATCTCCTAAAATGATGGTTTTTTTGAATGCTTCATAGATCAAATCTTTTAATGGTTTATTTTTGGTCAGATCCAGATTTTTATTTACTGCATCAATAATTGGATTCATGATTTACTCCTATCATACTAAAAACAAATGAGATTTTTGGGAAAAAATAAGTTTATCGATAAACAAGGAAAACTACCGAGCAAAATGGCAGCCTGCTCGATAGTTTCTGTATGAAATTACTGTGGAATATAAAACGGCATGTGACCTAATAGCACGATCGTAACGACGAAGATCACGAAAATCCCCAGTGCGTATTTCGCAGCTTCTTTTTGCCATTGTCCCATATCTAAGCCCGTCAAGCGCAACAGCAAGTAGATGAAGGCAACCAATGGACTTAACAAGTGGAACGCTTGGCCCATTAAAGAGGCTAAGGCCATCTGCATATTGGTGAAACCATACGAACGACCTGCTTCTGCTAAGACTGGCAGGACCCCAAAGTAAAATCCGTCATTGGAAATAAAGAAGGTCCCAGGTGCAGAGATCAGGGCGATAACTATGCCCCAGAAACCAGCCAATTGTTTAGGAATGATTTGCGTGAAACTATTCGCCAAAGCCGTTGCCATCCCTGAGCCTTGGAACAAGCCCATGAAGACGCCCGCTGCAAAAACTAAAATTACGACTTGCACAGCGTCGCCGCCGTTGGCACCGATCCGTGACGATTGATCTTTCAAAATTGGGTAGTTGACCATCAATGCGATACACGTACCTACAAGGAATAACAAGATTGGTGGTAAAGCGATACTAGAAATAAAGGAGCTTGCTACTAACCAGCCAATCAAGACGATCGTTAAGATACCGTTGAAGACAAAGTTTTTCGGACGGCGGATCGCTAATGTATCAGGATCAGTCACAGTTGTCATTTCTAAAATCTCATCATTCGTCAGCTCGGTAACTCCTAAACGTTTCCGTTCTTGGATCCCCATTCTGCGAGCTACAAAGAAAACCACATAGAGCAAAGACAAAATCATTCCTGGCAACAAATAAGAAAGAATATCCGCATCAACTTCTAGCACCGCCATTGCCCGAGCAGTCGGTCCGCCCCATGGCAACAAGTTCATGATGGTGTTTTGCAAAATGATCAAGACACCAAGGTTCATCATTTTCATATTCAGCTTCTTGTAGATGGGAATAAACGCAGAACAACAGATCAAGGTCGTGGTCGTTCCATCACCGTTCAAAGAGACTGCAGCGGCAACGACTGCCGTTGCCATCAAGACTTTCATCGGATCGCCTTTAGCAAAATAAATCATTTTTTTCGTGATTGGATCAAACAGACCGGCATCCAACATAATGGAAAAGTACAAAATCGCAAACAGCAACATGATCCCTGTGTTGGCTGTGGTGGAGATTCCCTCAAGGACAAAATCACCGATATTGCCTTTTTCTGAAACACCAGCAACCATCGCAACGAGGGTAAATAGTAATGGGATAATTACTAAGGATGTAAAGGGTGACATTTTTTTCTTCATGATGACGAACATGAAGACAATAATCATAGCATAGGATAAAATCGTTAAGAACATTTTCTTCTTCCTTTCATGCATCGAAATGTGTAAGCGTTATCAAAAAACATTTTAAAAAAATTACAGGCCCGTAATTTGTTAGCGACAAGCGTCACTATTTTGTGAATCTTTTTCTTTTCTTAAAGGAAATAATGTTATTGAATGCTTTACACGTCTAAGAATAAACAATCAAGAAATAGAAAAAAAGACCCGTTTAAAAAAAGAACAGCAAAAAAACAATTTCTCTTTTCAAATCTTATTTTTCGTTTAAAAAGTTCTTAACAGAATATTAACGCAATAAAAACCTTGATAAATCAACGTTTATCTCGGTTTTTCGCTCTTTTTTTAAAAAAGGAACACTGAAAAAACAATTTTCAGTCGAAATAAATCTCGCTGATTGAACGGGAGTTTCTATAATGAAAGGGAACGAATCATTGAGAAAGGAGAAACCCATGAATCTTATTAAAAGATTGTTCAAAAAAACGCATGATGAACCTGATGCGCCTGTCAGCTCCCCTTTGAAGCCACAGGAAATGATAACGGATCCACCCGTGTCTGATTGGCAAGAAGTGTCGAGCTATCAGCCAGCGCCTGCAGAAGATTATCCACTGGTCAGTCTGATAGCCGCCGCACTAGCGGCTGAGTGTTACCCTGAAAGTCAGTTTGTCATCCGTAGAATTGAGAAACGCAATCCTGAATTTAAGCGAGTCGCCCTGATTGCCGCCAGTATTGCCGCAGGAGAGCTGCCAGATTCTCAGTTCACAATCAAAAAAATAGCCAAAAAAAATGAAAACAAGTGAGGGAAAAACATGTTACGTAAATTTAAAATAGCGATCGATGGGCAAGAATACCTTGTCGAAATGGAAGAAATCGGTGCCCCGCAACCTACCGCTCCTGCCCCAGCAGTGCCAACACCGGCTCCAGCAGCGGCACCCGCTCAACCAGAACCAGTCAGCACACCAGAACCAGAAGTAGCACCACAGCCAGCGCCAGGTACGCTTCCTGCTGACGGCGAGCCGATTCATTCTCCAATGCCGGGAACGATTTTACGTCTCTTTGTCAATGTGGGGGATACTGTGCAAGAAAACCAATCATTGATGATTTTAGAAGCCATGAAGATGGAAAATGAAATCGTGGCACCAAAAGCCGGAACCGTTGTTGCCATTGCAGTCAATGCGGGCGACATGGTCAACCCAGGAGAACTGCTGATTACGATCGGCTAATTTATTGAAAAGGAAGTGACGTAGTGGAAACGTTAATTGAAGGTGTAGTCGGGTTAGGATCGGAGCCGGGACGGATCGTTATGATGCTCATCGGTGGTCTATTGATGTATTTGGGGATCAAGAAAGAATATGAACCAACCTTGTTGGTCCCTATGGGATTGGGCACGTTGTTAGTGAACTTCCCGAACTCAGGTGTGTTAAGTGCTGGTGGAGAAGCTGGCCCGTTCCAAGTATTGTTTGATATGGGGATCTCAACTGAATTGTTCCCTTTGCTTTTGTTTATCGGGATTGGTGCGATGATCGATTTTGGTCCCTTGCTGCAAAATCCATTTCTTTTGTTGTTTGGCGCTGCTGCGCAATTCGGGATCTTCTTTACGATCATCGTTGCCGTGTTGCTTGGTTTTGATTTAAACGACGCAGCTTCGATCGGGATCATCGGCGCTGCTGACGGTCCGACTTCGATTTTTGTCGCAAATACGCTGAACTCGAAATATATGGGTGCGATCATGGTAGCAGCTTACTCTTACATGGCGCTAGTACCGATCATTCAACCGGTTGCCATCAAAGCAGTGACGACCAAGCATGAACGAAAAATTCGTATGTCGTATCGTGCCGGCGAAGTTTCGCAAACGGCCAAAATTTTGTTCCCGATCGTGATCTCGATCGTAGCAGGGTTAATTGCACCTGTTTCATTGCCACTGGTTGGATTTTTGATGTTTGGAAATCTCTTACGGGAATGTGGTGTCTTGGATCGTTTGTCCATCACTGCTCAAAACGAACTAGTGAATATCATTAGTATCCTCCTAGGTTTATCAATTTCTGTGAAAATGCAATATGAAGAATTCTTACAAGTCGATACATTGATGGTTATTGGTTTAGGGTTGGTTGCCTTTATTATGGACTCGGTCGGCGGTGTGTTGTTTGCGAAAGTGCTGAACTTGTTCCGTAAAGAAAAAATCAATCCAATGATCGGTGCCGCTGGTATCTCTGCGTTTCCAATGTCTAGTCGGGTCATCCAAAAAATGGCGACAGATGAAGATCCGCAAAACTTTATTTTGATGCATGCAGCCGGTGCGAACGTTTCAGGACAGATTGCTTCGGTCATCGCCGGTGGCTTACTGCTGGCACTGATTGCTTAGGTCACTAGAAAGGAGAGGAAAACTATGAGTCAAGATTTACTGACTTCATTTGAATTGTTGTTATTCGGTTGGGGCGGCGTCTTTGTCGTGATCCTGATCATCTACTTCGCATCCTTGCTTTTGTCGAAGCTCTTCCCAGTAAAAAAATAAAGAAGGCATTGTATGTATACCCTAAAAAGAATCTGGCTGCAAAAAGATCCAGAAGTCTTTTTGCAATGGCAAAAATTGATCACCCGTGCTGGCTTAGCTGTCGGTGAAGAAGTAGCCTATACCG
>JAFEHB010000716.1_pt1 | contig 19020 bp, 24 predicted proteins | sample 9267121 | NCBI WGS metagenome assembly JAFEHB01 (sample SAMN17103336, study PRJNA684904) | human gut metagenome | isolation source: diarrhea sample from child under the age of five | host: Homo sapiens | place: South Africa: Mafikeng, Mafikeng Provincial Hospital | collected 2019-09 | reverse complement strand
GAGACACATGGGATAATGATGAAATCTACTTTGTCGTTGAAGAACTGAGAAAAGATTTTCCGGCTCTTTCATTTACACGAATGTCCGGTTGCGCTGGTGTCCTGGTTTTGGAATGACAACTTCAAGTATGTGAGAACTTGATGAATATTCGTAACATTGATTTTTGCGTGAATGCTAATAAATATGCTAGTTTTATCAAATGAAAGTAGTATTTAATATATTAGAAATGCTAAAATATTAATGTAACTTTTAAAGAGTATATTATACTTTGTCATCAATAAAGACAATGAGTTCTAACAATGTAAATTTATAATTTAAACGTTTGATATTTTAGAATTAAATGCTGTTATTAAATTGGGAGGAATCTATAATGAGTGAAAAAGAAGAAATTACTTTTATGCAAACAAGAATTATTAGATTGGCTGCAGAAGAATGGCACATGAAAATTGAACAAATTGTAGATTTATTCCAGAAAGCCAATGTTCTTGAATATATAGAGAAATGTTATGGAATTTTTCATTGTGAAAGCGATGAAGTTGTTCTTGAGGATATCAAAGATTATCTTGAGAAAAAGGAGATGAAATTCTATGCTTGAATTGAAAAATGGGCTCATTCTTTATCATGGAAGTTACTGTGAAGTAAGACAACCTGATCTTTATAAATGTGCGAAAAGAAAAGATTTTGGACAAGGTTTTTATTTAACTACATCAAAAAAACAAGCAGAAAGCTTTTTGAAAACTTCTATAGTTAAAGCATTAGCGACAGGCATGATTAATGAAAATCAAAAATATGGATATATTTCAATTTATGAACTAAAACTATCCCCTCAGCTTAATACTCATGTTTTTGAAAAAGCAGATATAAATTGGTTGCATTGCATTGCTGCACATCGAAAAAAGAAATTTTTTATGGATGTAGAACAAAAAATGAAAAAATATGACGTGGTTGTTGGTAAAATTGCAGATGATGCAACAAACGCTACCCTCACAGCTTACCTTGCGGGTGCATTTGGAACAGTAGGCGAAAAAGAAGCGGATGATTTTTGCATAAAACAATTATTACCTAACAAACTAGAAAATCAGTATTGTTTCAAAACGGAAGCAGCTATTGAGTGTCTAAAATTTGTGGGTGGTGAAAAGATATGGCTGAAGTAAAAATCTCGAAAGAAAAAATGGACTATACAATTGACTTATTAATAACTATGGTAATAGATGAAATTGTAGCTGATACAGGTAAAAACAGAAATGATGTACTAACAGATTTTTTATGTTCAAAGACAGGAAAAGCATTATATGATCCAGCAACAAGACTTTGGTGCAATGGACCTTCTTATATTGTTGAATTATATAAGGAAGAATTAAAGAAATCATGATGAATTAATTTGAGGCTTTTGTATGAAAGTTAAGCTTAAAATGAATATTTTCTGATTTTTATTATATCGACTGTGATGGGCGTAATAGGACAAACAATCCTTCCATGGCGGTCTACAAAACTAAACCTATATTACTTTGATTTTAGGTTCTTTATTTCAAATATAGACATTTATCCATTCATTAAGTATTTACTTGGAACCATTCTTGAAGTCTACAAAGATTTTGAGAATCGTTTTTCCCTCGTTGAAACTAAACTTTCTGCTCTAGAAATGGTAAGAAAAGCAAGTATGTATAAAATAGGTCGTTTCAATAAGCGGGATATTCGGGAACTTTGCACCTCACTTAGCAATAGCTCAATAGAAAAAGTGTTTAGAGATTTTATTTCATTAGGAGAAATAAAATTGGAAAATTAGTGCTATGTAAAAATTTAAAAAGTTAAAAGTTCCTTAGTTTGAAAAGCATACAGTTTGTAAAATGAAAATACTATTGAAATGGAGGCTATATTTGCGTGAGTAAGGAAATAAAATTGGGATTCTCTGAAGAAGCAAAACAATATTGGATTGAAAAATCTCATGAAGTTTTTAAACCTCGTCGATTAATGAAAGAAGAGAAAAGAAAAGTTGAAAATATATTAAAAGAACAAGAGGAAAAGGAGCGTCTATATGAATAGATGCTTTTCTTTTTGCTTGATTTAGAAAGGATGGTGATGTAATGGCAGAATTTAAACCTCAAGATGAGAAAACTAAACAGGCTTTTTCAATGATTGAGCAAGGAGTAAAGGATGTTTATTCTTCTGAATCTTTTAAACAGTATCTATCCTGTTTAAGTAAGTTTCATAGTTATTCCTTGAATAACACATTATTAATATTGTCGCAGAAGCCGGAGGCTAGTTTAGTAGCTGGTTATCGTGCCTGGCAGAGAAATTTTAATCGTCATGTAAATAAGGGTGAAAAAGGATTGACGATTCTAGCTCCGGTTACAACAAAAGAAGATAGATTAATGAATAAACATGATGAGAATGGGAATGTGATTTTAGATGAGTTTGGAAATCCAGTACAGGAAATGCGCGTGGTCAATTTGACTCATTTTAAGACAACGACTGTCTTTGATATTTCACAAACTTCAGGAGATCCTCTTCCATCTTTAGTGCATGATTTGACAGGTTCTAGTAATGAAGTGAAAGCGATTATTCAAACTATTCAATCTGTATGTACAATACCAATTGAATTTAAAACAGAAACTGAAGATCTTAGTTTTATGACTGGAGCTAAGGGATATTATTCGCCAAGGAAAGATAAGATTGTCATTAATAAAGATTTAGAGGATTTACAAACCGCAAAAACATTAATACATGAGTATGCTCACAGCATACTTCATAAAGAAACAGATAAAAATCAAAGCCAACGAGAAATTGAAGCAGAATCGTTGGCTTTTGTCATTTGTGATCATTTTGGAATTGATACTTCTGAATATTCATTTGGCTATATCGCGTCTTATGCTAACAAGGATTACAGTGAATTGAAATCTATTTTAGTAAACATTCAGAGTAAAGCACACGAAATGGTTGAATTAATAGAACCTGTGTTTAAGGAGAATTTGCATATGCTAGAAAAGGAAAATCAATATATTACTCCAGTGGAAATGGAAGAATTGAATCATGATATTGTACTTAAAGTTATATCCATGATGGACAAGTATAAAGAAGTGTTGTCGGATTCAAATATTGCAACTTCAGATATTCATGAAACGATTGATCAAGAAATATCGAATCTTTTGACAGATAATAAAGAATATAGAGTACAAGGTCATTTGTATCAGAATAATGAAGTCTATCAATTTGCTTTGCATAGTGCTTGTTATGATGCATTTATGAATGAAGAGTTTGATCCAAAACAATCCTGGTTTATGGATCATTCGATTGAAAGAAGAAACTATGAGCTATTCGAAAAAATAGCCAGTCCATTATTAACAAACAGTGCATATTATATGAAATATGGAACACCTAATTATATGGATTTAAATATTGAAATTATTGGGGATGATCGATTGGCTATGGCTCATAACTATGTTTTAAATGGTGATGTGATGGCTGATCCAGATGTTGAATTTACTGTTGATAAAAAGAACAGGATGCTATATCCACAGACCTATCAGCAAGATTCACTTCAATACTTTGAAAGAGTAGATGGAGATTCAACTCGTGCTCGAGAACTAAATCATTTTATGCATGAATGGCTCACAAATGTTGTTGATCAAAAGTATAAAGTGCAAACTATTTATACTGAAGACAAAGAACTTTCTATCAAAGAAAATCCAAATGCAGTAAGAAGCTTTTGTAAACAGAATGGTATAGGAATGATGGCACCTAAACTTAAGGAGTTGGAAAAATGAGCAAAAAGTTTATTCGGAAATCGGTTCTTGAAAATGTTAGGACACTATCGGCATTTGACTATTTAAATAACTATCATCCTTCACTATTAGTAAAAAATGGAAAGAAGGATTACTATCATAGAGAACATGAGTCATTGCATTTTTCAAACGGAATGTGGTATTGGTGGTCACAAGGTGTAGGTGGTACGACTGCATTGGATTATTTGATTGCTGTAGAAGGATATGATTTTAAAGAAGCATGTAACTATTTAGCAAGTTTAATGAACATTTGTGATCCGGTTGTAACGTATTATCATAAAAAAGAAAATAAACCATTTGAGCTTCCTGAGAAAGATAAAAGCAACAATTTAGTAATTCGTTATTTGTGTGAAACACGAAAAATAGATCGAGAAATTGTTGATTATTTTATATCTAAAGGGATGCTTTATCAGTCAGCAAATTTTCGAAATGCTGTGTTTGTTGGATACGATGGTGATATGCCAGCTTATGCATTTAAGCGAAATATATTTAAAGATTTTAAATTAGAACATACAGGAAGTAATAAGGCTTTTAGTTTTAATTATCAAAATAAAGAAAGCAATGTTCTTCATGTATTTGAAGCAGCCATTGATTTGTTGTCTTATATGACACTATTAAAAATGGAGGATGTTGATTACAAGTCTTTTAATTACTTATCTTTAGGTGGAGCTTGTAAAAAGATAGCAGCAAAGACTGAAGCTGATATGCCGATTGCATTAAATGCCTTTTTAGAAAGAAATCCCAATGTTCAAATTATTGTTTTGCATTTGGATAATGATGAAGTAGGTAGAGGTGCAACACAAAAGATTATGATGATTGCAAGACGTAACTATCAATGTTTTGATAATCATCCTGTGAATTTTAAAGATGTAAATGATGAATTAATTCATAAAAGTTTGTTGCTATCGACTGATTTATGAATTTGACAAATGAATCATTCATATCCTGTTGGATACAAAATAATGTAATTGTGATTAATAAGTAATACTTTTTATGTACAACAGCAATGAAATTGCATATAATTTAAATATGGAGGTGATGCTGTATGTCTACTATTCAAGTAAGAGTGGATGATGATTTAAAATCTAAGGCAGATGCATTATTTAAGGAATTAGGTACAGATACCACTAGCGCAATTCGTATGTTTTTAACTCAAGCAGTTGCTTATGATGGAATTCCTTTTGAAATTAAAAAATTCAATAAAACAAAAGAAATGAAAATTATGACAGAAGATGAGTTTTTGGATAGACTTGCTTCTTCTAGAGTTCAATCTAGAGAAGGCAAAGTAATAGATGCAGATATAGCAATAGATAGCATTAGAAATAAATATGGATTATAAAGTAATATTTACTGAAAATGCAATGGAAGATATGGATTCTATTGTAGAATATCTTCTTTTTCACTTGCGTAATAAACAAGCGGCAAATCATTTTATCGATTCTGTTGAAAATGGAAAGTTCGTATTAAGTAATTCTGCTGAGTCATTTCAACTGTGTTTGAATCCGAGACTTCGAAGCAAGGGATATCGAAGATTGAATTTAGATAAAACTAAATATTTCTTATTGTACCGTACTGAAAATTCAATAGTTTTTATAGATGGTATTTATCATCAATTACAAGATTACGAAAATAAAATTAAATAATTCTTTTTGAGAAAGTTTACGCTTTCTCTTTTTTATTACACAAATTTAGAAAGAGGTGGATTAATTTGAATAAACAATTTGATTTATTTCAAAAAATGAAGATCAAAGAGGTCTGTGAAAATATTAGTCGTATGACTTATGCATATATCAATCCAGACACAAAACAACCAACCGTAGTGCCATCAAAGCATTATAAAGATATTTTAGATCAGCCGGTAGAAGTATTGGTTAATGATCAAGTGAAAAAACAATTTTTAAATATTATGTTTAAACAAATGAAAACATTAAAAGAGGAAGAACCCATCTTGTTTAATGAAACACTGTTGTTGATGGATTTGAATAAGACTCCAGATAGCTTGGAACTAAATGAAGAAGCAGCATTAAAGATAACGGCTACAGAATTGGTGGAAAGTGAGAAAACACAAAAGAAAAAATTCCATTTAGTGGATAATGCATATTTGGATTCATACGAAGCAACAAAGAATGATAGTGAATTGATGGCTCAGATATTTGGGGAGCAACAAAATGATCGTGTTTATTCTGTTGAATTAGATGAGATGGAAATGGAAAAACCTAAGTCAAAAGGAGGAAAAAAGAATGACTTACAACACTAGAATTTATAATTATTCAAATTTAAAATCTGAAGACAAACAAATTGTTCAGGCACAATTGTTAATGTTTGAAACTGTAGAAGACACAATTACAGAATATATGTATCGTAGAGAATCTTCTACAAATATTTTGGATGCAGTTTCTTATGAAGAAGGAATTAAAGCTTTAGAACAAGTACAACAAAATATGTTTAGTGATATTGTAGAATATATTGTTTACGCAATTGACAGTTATGAAGAAGATGTGGACGAAGTTGATACACAGGATCCGCTTTTTGGCTTGTATCAAGAAGTTGAGGATATTGATAATGAATGATTTAGAAACGTGTGATTTTAATGTGGTCAATCTTGAAAGATTGGCTTTTTATTTTGAAAAATTAGAAGAAGGAGAGGATGAATAATATGATTCACAATGATAAAGTTTTAGAAGATGTGAATGCATTACTTGATTACGATTCAGTTAAAGATTTCTTATTCATGAATGTAATTAATGCAGAAACTAATAAAGAAGAATTATCTATGGAGCCACATACAGTTATTGGAGATTTAGCGATTGTATATAGAGTGATGATTAAAACAACTGATGATCAATTTTGCTCAGCTAGAGTTACAAATGAAATGCTTGATCATTATGGTATTGATGTATCGCAGTTGCACAATGATGCATTGATTTCATCACCAAATATGATGAAACCAGAAATTATTCCACTAGAAACATTGCTGATGGGAGTTCCAGAACAAGAAGCATGGCAAAATGAAGACAGGCATTTTGTAGTTTTGACAAATGAACATAGAACGGATGGAGCAGCAACAATTTTTTATTCTGGAGTTTTGAATAATCTGGCTGAAAAATTAGGACATGATCTTTATATCGTTCCTTCTTCAACAGATGAGTGTTTAGCTTTATGTGATTCTCCAACATTGAATATAGATCGTTTGAAGGAAATGCTTTTGCTTATGAATGGTCCTAGTTTTATGGATCAAGATAAAAAGTTATCTGATATTTTATATCATTATGATAAGGATAATCATGTTTTAGAGAAATCAGATGATTATGAAAAGAGAATCAATAAGCAGAGATATTCACAATTACTTCATTAAGATTTGGAGAATTGAAAATGATTAAATACGAAGATATCGTTAAGCGAATTTCGTTTATTGAAAAAAGAAAAATTAAAAATGAGGAAAAGATAAAATTTCTAATAGAAGAAAATAATACCTTATCTTCAAATTTAAAATTACTAAATCAGAAAAAAGAAATGTTAGAAAAAATTAATCAGGATCTAGCAGATCTTATACCTGATAAGAAAAAGGCTGCAGACAATTAGTGTCTACAGTTGTAGCAAGCAACGTCTTTGGATATCCAAAGACAAGTATTTAGGGAACATCCCTAAGACCCTGAGCTATCAAAAGAGTTGGTAGCTCTTTTTTGTGGAGGTGAATTTAAATTATGAGTGCAATAACGATAAGTTTATTAAGTTTCCTGGGTGGTTTAATTATTGGAGTTTTCTATATTTTGTTTATACAAGGTGCTTTTTATAAAGATGCGGAAAAGAAATAAACAATTTGTTATTCGTTTATCGGATAGTGAATGGAATCATCTTAATGAATTGGTGAAATATTCGGGACTATCAAGAGAATCCTATTTACGTATGTGTATAAATGGCTTGGTTCCTAGGCCGGCACCTAGTGTTGAGCTTGTAGAAGTGATTCAAGTATTAAGACAAATTGCGGAGAGTATAAACGGAATAGCTGGAGCGGTTTATAAACAAAATAAAATGGATGATTTAGTTTATATGGAAAATTATGAGGTGCTTCAAAAACAGATCAATGAGATTATGATTCTTATTCGACAACCTATCAATATGGAGGAAGTATGGCAATTACAAAAATATGGGCAGTCAAAGATGATTTGAGAAGAGTTTTAAACTACATTGAAAATCCGGATAAGACAAAAGAAGAACTCAGTGATGGATTAAAAGAAGTGTTGGCATATACAACTCAGGGATATAAAACAAATGAGAAAGAATATATTACTGGAATTAATTGCGAACCTAGTACATCACTAAAGCAAATGATGAATACAAAGTTATCCTACAACAAAATGGATGGAAGACTAGCCTATCATGCAGTACAGTCTTTTAAGCCAGGTGAAGTAACGCCAGAAGAATGTCATTCATTAGGTGTGCAATTAGCGAAACAAATGTGGGGAAATCGATTTGAAGTCGTTGTATCTACACATTTAGATAAAGACCATTTGCACAATCATTTTGTTGTGAATTCAGTTTCCTGGGTAGATGGCATGAAGTATGATAACCGGAAAAAAGATATTGATCATTTTCGAGAATTGAATGATGCGATATGTAAACAGCATGGCTTGAATGTTATTGAAAAACCAGAAGGAAAAGCCATGAATTATGGAGAATGGAATGCAGAAAAAAAGGATGGCATCTATTTTAGAAAGATTATTCGTTATGATGTGGATGCTGTATTAGCGTATGCTAGAACTTTAGATCAAATGAAATCAGGGCTTGAAGATATTGGATACGTTGTTGATTTAACTGGTAAGCACTGGACTTTAAAACATCCACAGTCGCAAAGAAAGTTTCGATTTTATAAACTTGCTCGTGATGGTCGATATGACGAAGATCATATCATGGAACGAATCAACAACAATTATTTATTTCCAATGCAGTCAGTTAAGGATATTGTGCCATGTAAAGAATATCATGGTGATCATACAAAATTAAAAGGAATCAAGGCTTTATATATTAGATATTGTTTTGAATTAGGAATTATTCGACCTAAAGGAAAACGACAGAAATATCCAAGTCCACAGTTAAGAAAGGATTTGATATACATGGATAAAATCACAAATGAAAATACTTTTGTAGGCAAGCATAATCTAGAAACAATCGAAGATGTGCTTGCCTTTAAAGCATCTCTAAATAAAGAAATAGAATCTTGGAGGAATCAAAGAAGATCTATCTACAATAAAATTAAAAGAACGCGTGATCCAAATTTGAAAAAGCAATTAGAAATGGATCGTGATACGTTAACTTCTAAAATTGCACATGGGAAAAAGGAAATCAAAATATGTGAAGATATAGAAAAGAGAGTTCCTGATATTCAAGATAAATTAAAAATGGTGAATGCATTAGAAGATGAGCGTATCCAAACACAAAAAGAATATGAAAGGAGCTTGAATTTATGAACAGTGCAGATACTGCAGATCAAATGATGAAGATGACCTTAGAAGGTATACAGGTTGCTGCTGAAGTCGGCTTAAAAGCAGGTGGTATGGCAGCAAGATCTTTGGCTGTTACTTTATACGCTATTTTAAAAGACAATAAAAAAGTGAAAGGAAAAACCAATTTAAATAACTTGTTAAAGTCGGATAAAGAGTTAAAAGTCTTTGCTATTCATCATTCGGATTTAAAAAAGTTTTGTGAAGAGGCAAAACATTATGGAGTTTTATATTCTGTATTGAAAGAAAAGAATAATACAGATGGAATTGTGGATATTATGGTAAAAGCAGAAGATGCTTCTAAAATCTCAAGGATGGTAGACAAGTTTGATCTAGCTACTATCGACACAAAAGCAATTCGTGAATCTGTATTATCACAACAGAGTATAGATGATGCTAAACCACTTAGTGATGAAGAGCATGATGCCTTATTGTCAAAGCTAATGGATGATAAGGAAAACCCCAACAAAGCTCGGACAAGCAAGGACGGTACTCCGTTCGAGCCATCTTCAAAAACATCGAAGAAAGAAAACAAGAAGAAAACCGTCGAAAGAAAAAGGTCAACAGCTACTACGGATAGGCCTTCTGTTCGCAAGGAGTTGAAGGACATTAAGCAACAGCAAAACCTAAAATCTTCTGCACCTAAGTATCCGGTTAAGAAAAAATCAAAAAAGAAAGTGAGATAACGATTATGAGAAAATGGTTTAAGAAAAATGATGATGAAATAATTGAAATTCAGGTAGATGATACAGAGAGAAGAATTATTGTTAGGGCATTAGCTGATCTAAGAGATAAACAGCGATTAGCTCATAAGAACTATGATTTTTTAGATTCTCTTATTGTAAAGGTTTGTGATGCAGACCATCCATCAATAAAAGATCACTATGAGAGATGCTAAGAACGACGAATATTTATTTCTAGGCTTATTAATCATTCCTACAATATGGTTTGCAGTTTTGATTGCACCATATATGGATCAAGGACTCATTCATGCACTACCTTATCTAAGTGAAGCATTAAATCATCCTTTTCAATTTCAATGGTGTGATAATTCTTTAAAAACGATTGGAATATTCCTGGTTATCTATGTTTTAGGAATTGGTATTTACTTATCCAACGAAAAGAATTACAGACAAAAAGAAGAGTATGGATCAGCTAGATGGGGATATATACGCTCTTTAGTAAAGAAACATTCGAATAAGGATTTCTTTGAAAATAAGTTGTTTACGCAAAAAACACGAATGGATATTCATGGAAAGATTAAAAATGTAAATCTTCATACGATTGTGATTGGTGGTTCTGGTGCTGGTAAAACTCGATATTATGCTAAGCCTAACATTATGCAGTGCAATACGAGCTATGTAGTATTAGACCCAAAGGGAGAAATTATCAAGAGTGTAGGTTATATGCTTGAAGATGAGGGATATGAAATCAAAGTTATTGATTTAATTGATATGTCTAAATCATTGGGATATAATCCATTTCATTATATTCAAAGTGACAAGGATGTATTGAAATTAATCACAAATCTAATTCGTAATACAACTCCAAAAGGATCTTCCACAAACGATCCATTTTGGGAAAAAAGTGAAACAGCATTACTTGAAGCATTGATGTTATATTTATATCATTATGCACCGGAAGACGAGCAAAACTTTACGATGGTAATGGAGATGCTGAATTATGCTGAAGTAAAAGAAGATGAAGATGATTATGAGAGTCCGTTGGATGAGTTATTTAAGCGTCTAGAAACGATAGATAGTAATTCTTTAGCACTTAAACAATATAAAATATATAAACAGGCAGCAGGTAAGACCGCTAAATCTATTTTGATTTCAGTTGGTGTAAGACTTGCTGCTTTTAACTTGGAAGAACTTGCATCACTTACTAGATATGATGAGATGGAGTTAGAGCAGATAGGCGAAAGAAAAACAGCCTTATTTGCGATTATTCCTGATAATGATTCAACATTTAATTTTGTCATCGGTATGTTGTATACTCAGTTATTTCAAATGTTATATTATCAAGCAGATTTTGTTCATGGCGGTCAGCTTCCTGTACCAGTACATTTTATTATGGATGAATTTGCCAATGTTGCTTTACCAGATGAGTTTGATAAGTTGCTTTCGACAATGCGATCACGACTTATTTTTGTATCCATTATTTTACAGAACCTGGCACAGATCAAAGCGTTATATAAGGATACTTGGGAGTCAATTATGGGGAACTGTGATTCTAAATTGTATTTAGGTGGAAATGAACAAAGTACCCATGAATATATAAGTAAGGAGCTTGGAAAGGCAACGATTGATACAAATACGTATGGTAAATCAGAAGGAAGAAGTGGAAGCTTCACAACAAATTCTCAAAGAACTGGAAGGGAATTATTAACTTCTGATGAAGTTCGTTTATTGGACAATAATTATGCTGTTCTATTTTTGAAAGGTGAAAGGCCTGTTCGAGATAGAAAATTTAATTTGTTAAAACATCCTCGTATTAAACAAACAATGGATGGAGGTCGTGAACCGTACATTCATGGACAAGTGAATCATTTTATTGAGGATTGGCAAAATATTCTTCTTAGCAATAATGAGTATGAATTATTGGATGTAGAAGAAACAGAAAACTATTTAAAGGAGATTGAAGAAGATGAAGAAAATAAAAATGATTAGAAAAGTATTATTCTTTGCATATGTTGCATTGGTGATTGTAGGAAACTTTGCAACACCAATTTATGCAGCGAATGATCCAGTTACTGTTGTAAATAACTTCAGTGAATTTATGTTTGGACTTATCCGAGCGATTGGCATGATTTTATTAGGCTTTGGAATTGTACAGGTAGGACTTTCTTTGAAAAGTCATGATCCAAGTCAAAGGGCGAACGGTTTTATGACGGTAGCCGGAGGAATCATTATTACTTTTGCTAAAGAGATTTTGAATATTATTGTTGGGTAGGATGGTGATTTCTAGTGAGTGGAATCATAGATAACCTAACTAGTGCCATCAATACATGGAATTCTAAATTAGCTGAAATATGGTTGTTGTTAACAGAATCACCTGAAACATTCAAAGGTGGTGATATTTGGCAAATCATAGTTAAAATACATGGAGCACTTCAAGCAATTGGATTAGCACTTCTTGTGCTATTCTTTGTTTGGGGATTGATTAGAACCTGTACAAGCTGGCAGGATGTAAAAAGGCCGGAACAGGCCTTTAAATTGTTTTTGAGATTTATTATTGCCAGGGGAATGGTCATGTATGGAATGGAATTAATGACAAAGATATTTGAGATAGTACAAGGCATTATTCAAGCAATCACTGAAACTGCAGGATTAGGTGTATCAAGTGAAACCGTACTGCCACAAGAAATCATTGATGCAGTAAGTAATACAGGATTTTTGGAATCTATTCCTTTGTGGGCAGTTACACTATTAGGATCAATATTTATAACAATACTATCGTTTGTAATGATTTTAACTGTATATGGAAGATTCTTTAAATTGTATATGTACACAGCTATATCACCAATCCCACTTGCGGCAGCTGCAGGGGAAAGCACACAAAATACTGCATTTACGTTTATTAAAAGCTATGCAGGAGTATGTTTAGAAGGAGCTATCATTGTTCTTGCTTGTATTATTTTTTCAGCTTTTGCGTCTAGTGCACCAGTAGTTGATACTACAGCATCCAGTGTGTCTATGGTATGGAGCTATGTTGGTGAACTGATATTTAATATGCTGGTTTTAGTTGGATCAATTAAGATGAGTGATCGAATAGTCAAAGAAATGATGGGTTTGTGATTTTTTACTTCTTAATAATTAAGGTATAAATGAAATTGTGAAGAAATCTATTCAGAAGAAGATACCAAATACTCTAAATTGAGAATGAATCTGATCTGTAAAAAAATTACAGTATCTATTGACCGTAAAAAAATTACGGCTATAATGAAGCTGAGGTGATACCAATGCTTAAACATTTCAGAGTTAATAATTTTAAGAATTTTAAAGATGACTTAGATATTGATTTTTCAGATGTGAATGGATATAAGTTTTCTCAAGATTGTATTACTAATGATTTGATTGGAAAAATGATTATTTATGGTAAAAATGGAAGTGGTAAAACAAATTTAAGTAAAGCTCTTTGTGATTTAAAAGAAACATTAACGATGTCTAATGACATGAAATCAAACCATTCTTTTATTTCAAATGCGAACTCTAATAACGAGATTACGACTTTTACTTATACCTTCCTATTCAATAATAAGAAAGACAAAGTGGTATATGAATATCAAAAAACTGATTTATACAATTTAACTAATGAAACATTAAATATAAATGGGAAGATAATCTATTCTTATGATTTTAATAAGAATAGATTTGTAGAAAAAAGCGAAGACTATTTTCATAATTCAGATATTTTCTCAATTTATCAAAAGAATACCAATCCATCATTACCATTTGTACGCTGGTTAGTAAATAATGGTGCTGTAGAAAAGAGTTCGGTTTTTAACAAGATATATGATTATGCAGTGAAAATAACACAGATTTTTACTCCTACAACTGCATTGATTCAGTTATCAAGAAATGAATTAGACGAACTTGATCGTAATGTGAATGATTTAGAAGATTTTTTGAATTATATGGGTATTGAATGTAAATTGTCTATGGAAAAACTGCCAGATGGTAGTAAAGAACTTTATTTTGTATTTAAAAATAGAAAAGTAGCCTTCTTAGAGAATGCATCTAGTGGAACATTGTCATTGTTTAATTTTTATATTCGGTTTTTAATGCCACATAAAGAAAGTTCTATTCTTTATTTTGATGAATTTGATGCCTTTTTTCATTTTGAATTATCTGAAAAAATCATCCAATATATTAAAGAAAAATATAAAGATTCTTTGGTTATCTTTACTACGCACAACACAAATTTAATGAGTAATAAAATTATGCGTCCTGATACATTGTTCATACTTTCAACAAGTGGAAAATTAACACCGTTATGCAAAGCGACGGATCGTGAGTTAAGAGAAGGTCATAATCTTGGTAAATTGTATATGAATGGTGAGTTTGATGAAGACTAAAAATATATTATTTATAGTCGAAGGTAAGAATGATGAGCCACGATTTATTGAGCAACTTTTATCAAAATGTTATCCAGCATCAAACTTTAAAATATATTCCTATGAAGCAAATTTGCATATGCTTGCAAGCCGGTTAGAAAATGATTATTTTGATTTTGAAGAAGATGAATTAGATATATTGCTATTTTTAAAGTCTTACGAAACAAAATATAAAAAAATCTTTGACTTAAAATATACAGATGTATTTCTAATATTCGACTTCGAGCCTCAGCATTCAGATTTGCATTTTGATACGATTCAAAAAATGATTCGGTATTTCAATCAATCTGATGAAAGGGGAAAGCTATTCATTAACTATCCGATGATGCAGTCTTATAGACATTTAAAAGCCCTACCTGATAATGTTTTTTTGCAGACTAGATTGTATAAACAAGATTTTAAACACTATAAAGAAATAGTATCAAATGAAAGCTTTAATAACGACATTTCAACATACGATTACACAACATTTGTAAGTTTAGCATTCCATCATTTAACTAAACTATTATTCATTCAAAATAAAGAGAATCGAGCACCGACAATGGATGATTACGATCATTTAAATTATGCAAAAATATTTGATATTCAATATGAAAACTTGAAAAACAATTTTATTTGGATAGTTAATACATGTATTTTAATTCTAATTGACTACAAACCAAAAAATTTCTTTGATCAAATCACAAAACATGAAACATCATTTAAATTACCCTATATCGAGCAGAGTTAATCTCTGCTTTTATTATGCCATTTTGGAGGAAAATAACATGAAAGAATATATATTAAATACAATTGTACTAAAAACAGGAGATTCAATTGAAATAGTTGAACCTTCAACCTTACCTATGAAAGATAGGATTATGTATAAGTTACAACATGAACAGGATCGAGTTGTAATTGTTAGAGGAAATGTGAAGATGGTGATTCCAATGGAGAATATTATGTTTTCATCATCTATCCCATTGGACATTATTCATGAGGATTTTGATGATGAAATCTAATTTTGAAATTAAGATCAATAAGGAAATACGGGATTATACGGAGAGTATATTTTTTGGCTTATCCCTTCGACAGAGCATATTCTCTATTATTGCTTGTGGGATAGCTTGTGGTATTTTCTTTTTATTGAATGACAAGCTAGGAACTGAAATAACTAGCTGGCTATGTATGCTTGGAGCAGTGCCATTTGCTGCTTTTGGATTTATAAGATTTCAGGGTATGTATACAGAAGATATTGTTAAGACGGTATTTAATTCGTTGTTATTATCGTCTAGAGACTTAATCAATAAACCATTTAACTTGTATGATGAGGTTTTTGAGCCAATGATTAAACAATCAAGAAAGGAGTCAATTGTACATGATAAAAAGTTACGAAAGATTGAAAAAGCAGAACAAAGAAAGAATAAGAGTGCCTAGGACAGTGCAGGATACCATCCCAGTAGATTCAGTCTATAAGGATGGTATTTTTCGTTCTGGAAACAGATACACAAAGAGTTATAGGTTTTTGGATATTAATTATAAGATTGCATCAGGAGAAGATAAAAATAATTTATTTCTAACATATAGTGATTTACTAAATTCTTTTGATCCATCTGTAATGACGAAAATTACCATTAACAATCGAAAAGTGGATATAAAGAAATTTAAAGAAGATATTTTAATTCCATTAAAAGAGGATGGATTGGATAAGTACAGAGTTGAGTATAACGAGATGTTATTGTCCAAATTAGCTGAAGGTGATGATATTATCCAGGAAAAATATATTACTGTTACAGTTTTTAAAAGTAATATAGAAGAAGCCAGATTTACCTTTTCTCGTATAACTGCAGAATTTTCAACCTTATTTTCTAGACTTGGAAGTTCTTGTGTTGAATTGGATGCAGAAGAACGTTTGAAGATATTACATGATTTTTATCGTAAAGAAACGGAGGAATTCCAATTAGATCTATCCGATTTAGCTAGGAAAGGACATTCATTTAAAGATTTAATTACTCCAAGAATGTGTAAATACCACAATAAGTATTTTGAATTTGACGGTAAATATGGTCGTGTTCTTTATTTAAATAATTATCCTGGATTTCTAAAGGATGAATTTGTATCTGAGTTGTGTGACTTGAATAAAAATTTGATGTATTCAATGGATATCATTACAGTACCTACAGATGAGGCAGTCCGAGAAGTGGAAAATAAATTCCTTGGTGTTGAAAAGAATATTACAGATTGGCAAATGAAACAGAATCGTAATAACAACTTTTCAGCAATCATTCCATATGATATGGAATTACAACGTAAAGAGTGTAAGGAGTTCCTGGATGATTTGATTGTACGAGATCAAAGAATGATGTTGTGTAATATTACGGTTGTGCATTTAGCTGATTCTATTGAAGAATTGAATAAGGATACAGAAACATTGAAGGCAGTAGCTCGTAAATATGTTTGTGAACTGGAACCATTATATTTTTCAAAAAGGCAACTAGATGGTCTACAAACAGTATTGCCAATAGGAGTCAATAAACTAAATATTACGCGTACTCTATTAACAGAAAGTGCTGCTGTGTTTATTCCTTTTAGAGCACATGAGATTATGCAAAAGGGTGGGGTTTGGTTTGGCCAAAATGCGATTACAAACAATCCTATTCTTTGTAACAAGGCATTGCTACAAAATCCTAACTCTTTCTTTTTTGGTATTCCAGGATCTGGAAAATCATTCTTAACAAAAGAAGAAATTGAATTCTTGATCTTATCTACAGATGATGACATTATCATTGCAGATCCAGAAGGAGAATATGATTCCATAATCAATGCTTTAGGAGGACAAATCATACGTATTGGTACAAATAGTACGGATTATATTAATGCGATGGAAATGGTAGAGGGATATGGCGATAGTGGAAACTCAATTGCCGATAAATCTCAGTTCTTAATGTCTGTATTTGAAAATTTAGATGCCAATCATGGCGGTATTACACCAATTGACAGATCTATTATCGATAGATGTGTAACGTTAGTTTACCAGGAAGCAAAAACCAATGGCTATGTACCAACGTTAAAACATCTTTATAAAAAGTTATTGGAACAAAATGAACCAGAAGCTAAATCTTTAGCTATTAAACTAGAATTATTTACAAATGGATCATTAAATATATTTGCTCATGAAACGAATGTAGACATCAAGTCTAGAATTTTATCTTTTAATATTTTCAATTTAGGAAAACAATTAAAAACATTAGGTCTATTGGTAATTACAGATGCCATTATCAATCGTGTGAATGAAAACTGGAGAAAAGGAAAACGTACTCATATCTTCATTGATGAGATCCATGTTATTTTTGAGAATGAAGAAAGTGCTACGTTCTTTGCCTCTGCCTGGAGACAATTCCGTAAAAGAGACGCATATCCTACAGGAATTACTCAGAATGTTAAGTATCTATTATCGTCTCAACAAGGAATTAGTATGTTATCCAATTCTGAGTTTATTGTCATGTTGAATCAATCGGCAAATGATAGAGAGGATTTAGCTAAATTATTGAATATTTCAGAAGAACAGATGAGCTATATTACAAATGCTCCTACAGGATGTGGATTGATTAAGTATGGTGGATCTATCGTACCTTTTGTAAATAAGATGCCAAAAGGATTGTTGTATGATTTAAATACTACAAGGCCAGGAGATAAAAAAATAATTGTCCAATAAATACAAAAGGCTCATTAAAAAATTAGATTTAATGAGTCTTGTTTATGTATAAAATGTTGAGGTATCAGCTAATTCAGAACAAGATATTTTCGAATACATCAACTAAGTTTTGGAACAATTAAAGTAAGCAAGTATTAAAGATGTTAAAGGAGTTGATGTAGATGAAAGATATAAAGACAAAACAGAAAGTACTATCCATAAAGACTAAGGATGTTAAAGGGAATGTGAATCATTTTATTAAGCAGCAAACTATTCACACAAGAAATAAGGAAGAAGATAAAAAGGTAGAACAATCTGTTAAAACAAATCCGAATGTACAAGCTACAAATAACGTTAGTGAAGTTGCTAAGCAGACATTTATTGAATCAAAACAGCGTGCTACAAAATTTATTCAACACAAGCATAGAGAACATAAGTTCAAAACTATAGATAAGAAGACATTAAGTAAATCTACACCTGTGAGCCATCAAAGAATAACTTATGTATCCAAGGCAAAGCATCATGTTGTAAATAAAGTAAATGCTTCTAAGATTAAACAAACAACGGATAAAGTAGTAACACAACCGGCTGTTAAGAGTACAACTAAAGTAATAAAAACATCAATAGAAGTGGTTAAGAAGAGTGTATCAGCGATGAATACACTTTTTTCTTTTGGAACAGGATTGATCTTATTGCTTGTTGTTACTTTATTTATTGGGACATTTGGTGTGCTGGCACAGGATGGTGGATCAAACAGTGAAATTGTTTCTCTAAGTGATGAAGTTATTGCGTATGAAGATACAATTCGTAAATATGCAAAAGAATATGATATTGAGGATTATGTCACATTATTACAGGCAATTATGATGCAGGAGTCAGGAGGGAAAGGCAATGATCCAATGCAGGCAAGTGAGTCAGGGTATAATACAAAATATCCTAGAGTAC